>Ga0209475_10002151_pt1 | contig 20910 bp, 26 predicted proteins | sample tdDd471_FD_187128 | JGI IMG/M metagenome (GOLD analysis project Ga0209475, IMG submission 187128) | Marine sediment microbial communities from the Atlantic coast under amendment with organic carbon and nitrate - tdDd47.1 (SPAdes)... | ecosystem: Environmental > Aquatic > Marine > Coastal >... | reverse complement strand
CTAATTTTCAAAATACAAGCTTTTTTTGATATTTTTTTTATATCTTAAAATCAGTGCGAAAAGTATTTTTGGTACTGCTCGGAAAAGGTCTTAAATTAAGGAATTAAATTCTTACCGGATTTTGCTGACAATAGTGGGCTTGTATCAAGAGAAAACTAATTGAAAAGATACAGTCCGTTGTTCGAGGTTGATTGCTAACATTTTATACCGTATCGATGTCAGTGTTTGCTGTCATCATGATATCACCATATATGCTTTAGAATATATGGTGTCCCTCTAGTTCCAGGTGATGATCTTATAGTTACTGATCATCACCACTAGTCTTATTTGAATATTATTGAAAAAATATTAAAAAAAAACATAAAAAAGGTCCATTTGTAAGAAAACCCCTACAGACAAGACGTTATTACTTCTGTAGAATAATCCCTGAAATATTAAACGTTGAGTATACAATCTCAGTCTCACTAAAAAATCAATAAAACTGTCGAAAGATATGTTAGTCGTAAAAAAAATAATATTCGTTCTAATCGTTGTTTTTGCTATCTTGAATACAGCTCAGGCTATCGAAAATGAAAACCTCAAAAATATTGCCGGATTGCGAGTACTTGCTTTTGTTTCGGAAGGTTTAGAAACTGAATCATTGAGCACTTTAACAATTAAAGCCGAAGTGGAATTGTTATTAAAAGAGCATGGACTGAATGTTTTATCAGAAGAGGAAACAAAACAGGGAACCGTGCTTTTAATTGAGATATATCAAAACCAGGAAGATGCCATATCAGGGAAACTGCAAGAGTTTTTTTCAATAGTAAAACTGGAGATTAAAGAATTGGATTCGCTGCTAGATTCTGCGCCTAAACCCAGACCTTTATTTATCTTTCCAGAAGATAATTTTAACAATCATACTCATTCCGGCGCCAAGTTTAGCAAGCAAAAACAAACACTTTGGAGCACATTTAAAGGATTTTCCGGGCCAATCAATCAATTCGGTGAACATACACTTGGTGCGGTAAAAGATGTGACTAAAAAGTTTATCAATGCTTATTTAAAAGCCAATAGTGGTCAATCATCATGGTAAAGCCGTAGAGATTAAACGTATTCGTGATGATGATGATGCAAAAACCGGTCGGGTATGCCCTCCATTCTGTGTACAACCCATGCATATTATCCTAAATTAATCAGTTGCCATTTACTGGACAACTGATTTTTTATAAAAAATTAAATTTAGTGAGCTTTATAAGGTATCAGATAATCTGATTCATATTGACTGGTTGAAATTGAAAAATCTTCCATATAATTTGCATAATAACTATTTGCATTAACACCATAAGCAGAGGCTAATTCATCATCATAAATGCGATCTTCAGAGGTATTGGATATTAGTGCTTTTTTAGGTTTGCTCAATGTTACTGATCGAGTATATTTTGCTGAATCCATATAGTCTGATTCATATTGTTCAATATTAACTGAAAAGTCTTCCATATAATCAGCACTATACTGTTCTGGATCAACACCATAACCGGGAGCTAAAGAATCACTATAAACATAACCATCAACCACCTGTAAATCATCAGCAATAACAACAACAGATGAAGAAAGACCAAAGATGATAGAACTTATCAATAATTTTTTCATTTACTTTATCCTACAAATTTATATGATTGAAATTAAACAATTACTTAATATAATAATATTGTAATATGTTTTTAATAATAAATAAACAACCATTTAAAATATATTATGATTAAATAATGCCTAACCTTAATTAATAATATTTGTTTAACTTAAATGCTCAAGAGGATTATGCTAGTGCAAAAAGGTTGATTGGTGTATTCCATCTGTTATTTCTAAATTTAATATGCTCGAGCTTTGGTTTTTCACATTTTTTTGTCAACTCCCATACCTCTCAACTTAGGTTCATAAACATCCCATTCATGTGGATCTCCTGGTTCATTATCCATTTCTTTTGCTAATAACCTAGGTTCATACATCGCCCACGAATTAGGATCACCAATCTCTTGACTGATATCTATTTGATGACAACCAGTACAATAATTTATACTATCTGCGGATGCAGTTCCCAAGCATAGTGATATGGTTGTTATTGCAAGAACAATTAGTGTTTTTTGCATATTTAATCTCCTATTTTTTTAATTTGCTACTATGACTATTGATTTTTCTAGGTTCAAGCGTGTTTTGTACACCCTGTAGTATTTTTCTAGGGTTAAGCCTAGAAAAATGGACAGTTCCTAGGGGGAGGGCAAATCTTTAACCTATATATATTACAGAATTTATTAATCTACGGAGCCATTGCTTTGCATATATTTTATCATATATTATTTTTAAGTCAAAAAAATGAATTTTTCGAAAATGGTGATTATTTTCTATATTCTCTAGGAGGCTAAATTTTTTCAAGCAGATAAAAAATGGTTAGTATCACTGTTTTCCAGTATTATTTTTATCATTTTGAGCTGGTTATGTTTCCTTAAATAGCCCAATATGTGATTACTAATGACTTTTAATTCAATTTTTTGTTTTCCATTACATTTTAGTAAACGTTTGGTTATTTCATAATGGTTGCTTTTATAGGAATTGGTAAAAGCCAATTGATTACTATGATGGGTATCAATTTTACGTTCATCTTTTAACGATAATAAATATTCGACAATATCAAGTTGGTTATACTGACAAGCTTCGCAAAATACGCTATTTAGATTTTTTATTCCCATCTGCTCCTTGTCAAATTGAATTTTTCTTTCACCTTTTTCATTAAATAGCGATTGTAAGATATCTAAATACCCATTAACACATGAGGAATAAACAACCCAATAGATATCTTGATCAAATTGGATTTTTCTTTCATCATCAATATTGAGTAGTAGGTTAACAATATCCACGTTGTTATTAATACAGGCATTTTTAAATGCCATATTATCATTGTGTTGAATATTTAACTCCATCTTATTTAAATAGTTTTTGACTAATGTAATATCATTTTTGCTACAGGCAGAAATGAATTGTTCTTCAAGAGTTTTCATATTTTGTTCCTGCAAATATGAAGTATTTGTTTCTGTCCTTTTACTATGACAGATTTTTCTTCAAGATAAATCAATATATTATCTGGCATCAATGTTACCTTTGGTTTTGGTGAGTTTATAGGGTGTAACTTTAGATTAAACTTATATATTTGTCCAATTCTTATTGAATTGAGTGACTAAGTTCACATCACATATAATCCCAAATAACCCATAAAATCCTTAATCTCAAGCGCTTAGGGGCCGCCCAGGCTGAACCTCGCTACGAAGTCAACTGAGTTTTTTAGGATAATTAGGTGGTAGGTAGAATATCTATAAACCTGTTGAAACATTGTTTTATGGCAATCTACGGGAACAATATAGATTTCCCCAACAATTTATTCCAAAAATTTTTTTTGGTTTAAGATAAAACTATTTAGATGTGGTCGACTAGATGTGGTCGACTAGTCATCTGAGTAGGCTTAAATAAATAATTTAAATTAATACTGCCTTACCTGTTCCTTTGATACGACGATAATGTTTTAAATGATGCTCTTCCATTTTTTCTGGAGTAATAATCGTTTTAAATCTTACTTTTCTTTCTTGACTGATCTTCCTTAAGGGAATGACACCTAAATTATCTACATATATTTTATGATCGTTTGCAGGTATTGAATCATAATCCTCAGTAAGCGAATTTTCCAAATATTTTTCATCGCCATGATGATAGGATAAAACACTCGACGCATTATAAAAAGATTTCAAGTCATTCACTAGATCATTTAGACCATTTAATGGTTTTCTTTCTTGAATCAAGCGGCATAAAAAATGATCGCTAAAATAGCGGTAATCAACGAAAACATCTCGACGATTTCGTTTTTTATAAATATGGTATTTCACAATTTCAAAATTTGCCGTATATTTATTAACTTCTGCATGTAAATTATCTTTTGCGTATTGATTAAGATCAAGGCCAACTAAGGTTGTTTTCTTTTCACTTTCTTTTATAGAAAAGATAATATTAGTGTTCTTTAAGTATTTAACGACATTTTCAGAAAACCGTTTCATACCTTTTTTATCTTTAGCTTCCAAATATGAATTTTGTAAATGTTCCTTTTTTTCTTTTAAGTTTCTAACTTCCCACTTTAAAGCGAATTCTGCCATTTTCAAATTTATTACAGACATTATTAGTTATACCTTTATTATTATATGCGTCCTTCGGTTTTATCGAAGTTTATTCAATGCCACACATCTTTGGCAGATTATTTTACACTTGACCCTGTTATTTGGCAACGTTTTAACAGTAAGTTTTCCTATTTATTTAACAAAAATGAGGTAAGTTCATGGGAATGATTAAAAAACATAAATAATTTACCTGAAAGTATAACAATTGAGTATTAAATGATATATATTTATTAATTGTTATAAAAAAGTATTTATTACTAATTTTAGGACAATAAAAATATTCATAATACGAGTAAATAATAAATGTATCATCATCTCATTGTAGAAAGAATTCAAAACGAGTATCTTTTAACTTGTCCTTCATGCAAAACCCCCGTATATGTGGCAAAGCAGTATCAATGCGTCACTCCGGGAAATAAGCCGTGGTTAAATAGTAGTGATACAGTTGGTGGTTTATGGGGGTTATTGTCTGATAGTCAAAAACACCCTAATGCATTTGACTACACTTTAGCCGATGGTATTTGTCATGTTTGCAGACAAGGTTATTATGTGGTTTCTGCAAGCTTTATTAATTCAAATACCCATCCTAATAATCTCATTGATTATGTTCGAAAAAATATTAACCTAAATGAAATTGAAAATTTTATTTGTCACAATGGGTTAAAAATTTTAAATTTCACATCGATTCCAGAAAAATGGCTATTAAAAACTTATGATACTCCGGGAGGGATAATGCATTCCTATGTTTTTGGACCTTTTAAAAGGTCCAGAATTGATGAACAATATGGTAATAATGGTATTGCAATGTATGGTGATATAGAATCTGAAGCATTTAAAAATGCCAGAGACATTTTATTTTTTTCTTGGGATGCATTGCGCTCTTTAAATGCGAATTGGGAAGAGGCATCAAAAATGGTTCCTAATAAATTTGATTGTAGTGTTAGTGGGGTCTGTGTGCCACATGACGATGAGCAAGAAGATATTTCCCAATGTATTTATTGCGGCAAAGAGATTCATAACATCAATAATAATTGGTATTCATATGATACTCCTGAAGTTTTTAAAAATAATATTACCGAAAAATACCTAAGTCAAACTCAAGAAGCATTAAACCATGTGGTCCAATTTATCAGAAAAAATCACACCTTAAGCAACCACTCTTTAAGTGGTCAAGATGAATTTCATATTTCCCTAGGAAAACATGCACATATTGACAATGCAATATCCCATATTGTCGGCACAGATCTTCAGAGTTTAAAACAATTATGTGATGGTAGACCGTCCCATAGTCTTTTTGTGAGTAAAAATCTAATCAAGGAGCTTCTTAAAGAATCGAAAAATAAAAGTTTAAATAAAATTGTAAATAAAATATTAAATGCCAAAGAATAACTCGAATAAAAATGAAAGGTTAAATACATATGTGTCAAAAAAAATGCAATTGTTGTTTAGATGCACTCAATGAACTTGAAGCAAAAAAAAACAAAAATTTAATTAACCTTAAAGAAAACATGCTTATCGCCTTAGAGATGAACTTTCTGGTTATGCTAGATGTGAAAAATAAGACAAAATATTGCTTTTTCTATCCAAATGGCAAGCATTCGGGGATTAATTTTGATACCAAAGAAGAGGCATGGGAAGGAGTGGTTACCAGCAATATCTTTATTATAAAAAAGGCATTAATGCAGTAATACAGGTGTTGAGAGTGTAGTTAGTCACTTTTTTCATCATCATCATCATCATCAGTAAATAGTTTATAGTTTATAGTTTTATAATAATCACTAAAACTTGAAAATAAATTTGAACTAATTCCCATATCATTAAAATCTAATGAGAGTCCAGATTTGGATATTAGTTTTGCAGTTTTTAATGAGGATATTAATAAGACATGAGCATCTTGGCTGCATGTGCCAAATTCCGTATTTTTTAAATATGAAAATACTTCCATCATGGTTTTTTCATTTATATATTCAGGAATGGGGAAATCCCAAACTTGGTTATCATGTTGGATACAATTAGCGAGAGTTTTTATATGATTTAGGGTATTTTGCGTTGCAATTTCAATCTGGTTTAACTCTTTTCGATTCAGTTTATTTTCTGCCATGGCATTATGAATAAAACCAATATAGAACAATGCCAATAATAATGTTTTTAGATTTTTTTTCATCATTTTTCCTTTAATCGAAATCAATCGGTTAAACCATAGTGAGAATAGCTATGAACCAGTTATTATCGCAACGGTTCAACTGATTAACTTAAGCATATCCTATATTACGTCGAATCCATTTAAAATATATTCAGGGATGCGCCGAATAACAAAAATGAATTATTTTTTGATTTTATTAGTCCGCCGACTTTCTTCCAATAATTTTTTTGCTTTTTCTAAGCTCTTTTTCTTTTCCTGAATTTTTGCCTGTTCAAGTTCTTTAATTTTGTTAATTTTTGATTGTTCTTTGGCAATAATATTAGCTTTCTGCAAGGTGTCGAGTTCTTCTTGATCGAGTTTCTCAAACACGGGGTCAATATCATACTCTATATTATTCTTTTTCATGGAAAGACTATGTTTTTTCTTTAATTTTAATGCCGTATTAAGTATCTTAGCCTCTTTGATTCGCTTAGCTTTTTCTGCCGCATCTTGCATTTGCTTCTGTTCTGCTGCTTTGATAATTTGAATAGCATCTTCAATTTCATCAATTTCTTCAAGTTTTTTTCTAGCATTAATTAGTTTTATTTCATGTTCTTTGAGTAAACTTTTTTTCTTTGCTTTGTCATTTTCTATACGTGCCTGTTCTGCTTTGTCTCGCCTTACTAATTCTTTGGCATGTGCTAATTTTTCAGCGTGTTCTTTCGCCAATCGACTATCTCGCATTTTTTTATAAGTCGAGGTGATTTGTTTTTTATCTTTTTCAAGCTTTGCTCCAGACTTTAGGTTTTTATTTTTAAGCTCAAGTTCTACTTTTATTTTTGTTTTAATCTCCTTAATGTCTCTAGTTGTTTGAGCAACGACTTGTTCTGATTTTTTCTTAGCTTGTATAGTCTCTGTCAGCTTGGTGGACAGATCTTCCTTGATAATAATTAAGTCTTTGAGTTTTTTGTCAATTTTATTTGCTGATTTTAAAACCTTATTTAGGTTTTTATTAAGGGAGTCGAGTTCTTGAGTTAATTTTTTAATTTTCTTTTTATTGTTTTTTTTAGTTAAAGTCAGCTCGATTATTTTTTGTTTGTCTGCTGCTTTTGATTTGCTTAAATTATCCATTTTTTCCACTAAACCTTGTAAATTTTTGTGTTCTTCTTGTAGGTTTTCATAAACACTTACTTTATCAGCAATTAATGTTTTTAACTTGTCTTCCTGTTTGCGCAACTTGGTAGCGATCTTTTTTGATTCGTTTTTTGTTTTTTCCACTTCATTGTGGATATTTTGTGTTTCTTTTTTTGTATGAGCCAGTGTTTTTTTTAACTTCTCAATGTTAGAGATAATCGTTTTATGTTCTTCAGTTAGCCTAAGACCTTTTTCATGAATAACGTTTTTTTCATCCAGTATTTTCTGGTACTCAGCAATTGCGGTTTCTTTCATTTGTTTTGCTTTGATAATTTTTTGTTTTTTAAGTGCTTCAAGTTTGCGTTTTTTACTTTCAATTAACTGAGTATGCATTTCATAGCCAATTAAACCAATAAAACGATCGTAGTCTGATTCAACATGAACTCTATCATCCTTTGCAATAATATAAACCATTACCTCATTATGACTTGTTGCTCCATTTTTATCATATAGGTTAATATTTACTTTAAGTTCATACATACCATTATGGCTAACCTTTAAAGGCAAAGAAAACATTCCAATACCCTGAGTCATATTAAAATCATCAATTTTGCCGACTTGTACGGTTTGTGGATTTTTAGATATGCTTTCAATATTTGCAAATATTTCTTCCACATTCACTTTAGCACGATGATATTTCAGATGAGATTTTACATCAAAGGTTAAATAAAAAGGATTACCTAAACGATCGGTATAATTAGAAAAATAAGTATTAATTTCAAATGCACTTTTATCATAAGCACTCACCGGCAAGGATAAAAAAACTATCAAAAAGATTAACACAAAATGAGTTACAAGTTTAGAAAACATAGATTTTCCTTTATTATTTTTAAATAATATTCAATTAATATTTTATATAATATATTAATTATTGAAAAAATGCGAGAGTGAGGTAAATAAGAAAACACAAACGCATAGTTAATAAACGTAAAATTATTATTTTAGTACAGTAAAGAATTTGCATTTCAATCAAAAAGTGATATTATTTGACATATTAAATATTAATAAATAACAAATAAAGAAATTAATCTATGCCATTAGTTTGGAAAAAGGTATTTTAAATTATGACTGCATTAAAAAAAATAGGTCTGATAGTTTTAGGTACCATTGCAGTGCCAACAACCGTTTTTGCTTATAGCTGGGTCGATGTTGCTACGGTTCAACAGGATGAATATAAAGTTTCAGCATCGCCAGATACCTCTTCTTTATCCGTGGCCGATCATACCGTAAGTGGAAATATATTAACCAATGATACGGGAAGTCTATTTTTTTCAATGAATTCGACAAGGGGGCACTATGGCTCACTTAGTATTGATGGAGAAGGCGCTTATACCTATACTTTATATCAAAATAGTAGTATTTTACAAAATTTAGCGGAAACAGAAACCTTAGTAGAAATATTTCCCTATACCAATCATGGTCATAACGATTATCGTGCTCAGTCACAATTAACCATTTATATTTCCGGAAACCGAGGTTCCGATTTTGTTGCCCAAGGTGAATCGCAATCAATTTCTACCTTGTCCAGCGAAGAGGTAACTGGAAATTTACTGACCAACGACAAAGGCTATAGCCGTGTTGAGTTAGTTTCTAGTCCGGTATCTTCTTTTGGTAAATTAGAACTTAATAGTGAAGGGGACTATACTTATCGCTTATTTCCCAGCATCATCATGAAAAACGGTGAAAGTGAAGTGGATGCTTTTACTTATAAACTGATTACCGATTCAGGTATATTTGATACGGCAACTTTAAGCATTAATATTATAGGCAATGATGGTTCCAACACCGCTGACTTTCAAATCACCAATGATTTCGCGAGTATTGTACTGCACTCTAGTCAGCCGGCCGAAGGAAATGTCACATCAAACGATGCAGGTTTTAAGTCCGCTTTTTTGGTATCATCTGCCGTGTCTTCTTATGGAAGTCTAGAATTTAAGGACTCCGGTGATTATTCCTACACATTGCACAGCCATTTTCGTTTAGAAACTGGCAAATCAGTAATTGACTCCTTTGATTATTCGATTATCGATGAACGTGGAAAAATATTAACGGGTCAATTAGATATAAGCATAATTGGTCGTTCTCCAACTGATGATCCAACTCGCTTTAGTGCTGTTGATGATTTTAATTCAATTGTTCTTAATTCCGGGGAAGATGCCACCGGAAATGTTACGGATAATGATGCTGGTGTTCATTCCGTTACTTTATCATCACCGGCAGCTTCAGACTATGGGGCTTTAGAGTTTGATTCTTCTGGGGCTTATACTTACTCACTGCACAGTAGCTACTCATTAGCTTCAGGGCAAAGTGAAATTGATACCTTTACCTATACCATAGTTGATTCATACGGAAATAGTGATCAAGCAAATCTAAATATTAGCATTATTGGGAAATCTGATGATGATATTCCACCAAATATGTTCTCAGCCAATGATGATATTTATACCATCGTAAAAGATGTAAATAACGAAGTGAGTGGAAATACTTCTGACAATGATATTGGGATGATATCGTCACTTTTAGTCAGTGATTATATCGGTACTTATGGCTATATTACTTATAATTCAGATGGTAACTTTTCATATAATTTAGATACTCAAAACCAAAATGTGGTTTTATTAAATAATCAACACGCCTTAAAAGAAGAGTTTAATTATAAAATCATTAATGAAGATGGGTTGGAAAAACAAGCTAAAATTATTATTAATATTCTTGGTAATTATGGTTCAATATTGGAAAATATTGAAGTTGAAAGCAATAACACATCCAACTTGGCGACTGCGATTATCCCGGGAGAAAGTCAGCGAGGCCATTTAGATGATATGGATGATAAAGATTGGTTTGTTTATAATAGTGCCGGAAATGAGGTATTACATATTGAATTATGTCCTGAAACAGCCGGCTGTTATGACGAAAAATCGTGGGTATTATACTTTTTTGATGCAAATAAATTAACCGCTGAAGCAGAAAATTCCATCTATACATTTACCTTAAAAGGCGATACTAGCAATAGTGTCTTGGGCACTTACCCAAATACTCAAGCTGGTAATCATATGTATTTAAAACATTCACTCGGTCATTATGATGATGCCCTGATCGGAATTATCAATCCTTGTTTTGGAGACGGTAATACACTAGATATTGGTGTTGGTAGTCTGCCAAAGAAGTATTTAATTGCTATTTCATCCACATTGGCAACTGGAACCGTTAAAAATGCTCCCGTCAATACTTGTAGTGATGGTAGTGTTGTTTTATTGAAAAGTGGTCCAACACGTAGTTATACGATTAATACACCCGATGGGCCGGAAACGAGAACTGAGGAAACGACACTAGAATATATTTCTGCATGGCCATTTTCTGATGATGAATATATGTTTACGATTACCCAAACGGGTAAAAATGCACTGCGTTCGGCGAATGTAAACGATGTAACTTATAGTCGTTCAGCAGGGACCTTGAATATTCCATCATTCCGAATCAATGATAAGTTATATAGTACGGAGCTGTCAGTAAATTCAACCATTAAGAGAAGTAGCAATAGTCAATCGCTGATGTTTAGTATAGATCAGTTAAAGGAAATCGGTCTTCTAACTACACCTGATTCAATCCTAGCATCTTATAATCCCTCTACTAAAATCTTAAAGATTCCGAAATATGTCGATGAGGAAACCGAAAAAATGTACACACTTTTACTTTATTATCATCCACAAGATATCGTTGAAAACTCATATTTAGAATTATTTCATTATTATGAATTACAAAAATAGTATGTAAACTAAAATAAACTCACACTCTTGAGAATTAAACCTAGAAAAGCCTTTAACCTAAAAGATTAAAGGCTTTTTTATTATTTTTTAAGTAACAATCAGTTCGAGTTACTATTTATTCTTTTTTGAATAAAACAGGAGAGTTTTTTATTTTTGTGTTTGTAATATTTAAAGAGATAATTCAATGTCTTAGTCTCTGTGTTTTTGTTTTTTACCACGGACTCAATCACTTCTATACGAGTATCTTTGGATAAAATATTTAATAATAGTCCATTAGTTTTAGGATTCATGGCGATAAGCTTTCTCACCTCCCAAAATGGTGAAAAAGTTAATCGTTCGATCATAATATTTTCAATTTTATCATGTTGAGCAACACCTAGCTGAACTTCTTTGTTACCATCAAGGCTTAATAAATTCAAAGAAGTGATAGTTATAGATTTATTGTAAGAATCTTTTACTCGATTGATAAGTGGCTTCATAATAAATTATTTAATAAACTCACATAATTTGATAATTATTTATTATACAATATAATTATTCGGCATGACAATATTCATTTCATTTTGTGTAAATATATATAACTACATGATAAAATAAATATTCTAATTAAATAATAAGGATGTCTTATGTCTTTAGAGAAAGAACTGGTAACCGCTTGTGCAGAGGGAAATCTTAATAGTGTTAAAAATATTTTAAGCTATAAAAATATTAATATTCATTTTTTAAATGAATTACCTTTTCAAACCGCGTGCCAATATGGGCATTTGTCTATTGTTAAAGAATTGTTAAAACTCTCTGGGAAACGCAAAATAAATATTCACGCAGATAAAGAGGAGGCATTCATAAGTGCTTGCTTTCGAGGACATATCCATATTGTAAAGTATTTGCTTTCTTATCCTATCGATATTAATGCAAAAGATAGTGAGGCTTTCAGACTAGCGTGTGAGCAAGGGCATTTAAGCATTATTAAACTCCTCCTAAAAAAAGCGAAAGACTTAAATGTTCATGCTTTAAAAGAATTAGGCTTTAAGTGGGCCTGCGAAAAGGGTCATATTCGTGTAGTTAAGTTTTTATTAAGTTTAAAAGGCAAAAATAAGATCGATATAAAAGTAGAGCATCAGGACGCCGTCACAGCGGCTATTAAAAATAATCAATTAACAATAATCAATCTCTTGTTGCAGCTAAAAAATGATCGAAAAATAGATATTCATACTAGTGATGATAAATACTTTAAATACGCCCTCTTAAAGAGGCAAGATGATGTGATAAAAATATTACTAAAATATGCAACCCCCACCTATTTCCTCCATCTAGCCAAAAAACATCATTCAATTTTACCCTTTATACATGCGCTTAAGCATAATATATCCATTGCTCAAATGCCGTTTAACAATGAACAAGAATTAACAAACTTTTTTAAAAGTGATTGTCTAAAAAGTGAGCTAGTCAATGCACTTAAACAGCAAAATAAAAAAAACTATAAAAAATCTTAAAAATACTTTAGATTTAATTATGGTGCAAATAACACGCCCACCACAGGAAAGTGAAGTCGGAAATTGGCATATCCAACCTAAAAAAGAAATCCAATTACTTTCAGGTTTAAATGAGCTAAACGGACCAATAAAATTATCGAGGATAATCCAATACTGCCGCGACTATCCTTGTGTTGTTATAAATCAAAAGCTTAATTATTTTCATTTAATTTATTTAATAAAACACCAGCGGCATTGTCTTTAAAAATATCAGCATAATCAATATACCCCCTTACTGTACCATCATAACGCCATCCCCCCTGGCGCTTAATAGAATCAAACGAAGCATCTTCGTTATGAGCATTGGTACTCATACTACGTCGTAGGCTATGACTACTAAAATATTCAATAAATTCAGGCGTTAAACCAATATCACTGGCAATTTTTTTCAAAATACGGTTAATACTTGAAGGATATAAAGGACGTTCATCAACTTTTCCCCAACGTGTCACAGCTCTAAACAAGGGACCTTCAGTGATATTTGCACTCAGCAACCACTCTTTTAGTGCCGTTACTGGACAAATATGAGTACTTCCATAGGGGATTCCTTTTTCTATTCCTTCCCCCTCTTGATCGGTTTTCGATTTTGCCAGAGTTACTAATAAACCACTATCTTCAAAGCGAATATTTTTTAAATCTAATGTGGCTAACTCACTTCGTCTGAAACCACCTAAAAAACCAATAAGCAATATAGCCAAATCTCTCTTTGATGCCAAAGTATCTTTATCCTTCAACAAATTGATCATTTCTTCCAAAGTTTCCAAATTAAAAGTACGTGCTTTTTGTTTTGGCTTACCATGTATTCGCCTTATCCCTTTCATCAAATGTTTGACTTCGGTGCAATGGGTAGGATCAGTTAAATTTTGCGTCAAATGCCAGTTTCGAATCGCAGTAATATGCAATGATAAAGAACGGGGATTTAAAGACTCAGCATAATCCGTTAAGTATAATAATATTTGATTGGTATCTGCCGGTAACTGACCGCCCCAATTTAAAAAATGTTTAATCGCTTTCTGATATGCTTTTCGGGTACTGTCAGACGTAGATGCTTTAATGTATTTTTCTGATTTTTCTTTTAAGGTGATTTCTTTTCTTTTGCTATCGACATCTAAATATGAGTTGTTGTTATTATTCACCTTTGTTCGCCCGTTATTTACTTTTATAGAGCATAACACAATACCGGTTGAGTTTAACAGTTAGTGATACTCCAACTCAATCGCTGTTTTTTTTACTAAAAAAAACAGCGATGTAATGATTTACAAGCAAGCAACACCTTTGAACTTTAAAGAACCCGAGCAACTTGTTTTTCGCTATAAACTGACACTGATAAAAATAAAAGAAGAATTCGTGTGACTTAGTTCACAAAAATAAAACTTTTATCCATTTTGTAGGAAAAGCCCTACATACAAGTCTTTTCTCTTTAATGTACTATTTTATCACCGAGTAGATTAACGGAGACTAATACTTGAAAAACTTCTAAAGCACAACTCAAAAAAACACAAAACAACCAATTAAAATCACATTTTATTTTATTTTTCTGATTTTTAGTCATTAAATGAATTGTATTTTGTAATTATTGAAAACACACTTTGTAAATACAAAGCTGGTTTTTAATGATATTTTCATTTGCCTTCCATCAGATAAAAATGCGTATATGTAGCATTTATTCACCTAATTACAACACACTTGGAATCAATAAGAAAAACGCGCAAGTCTTTTTTCTATAAAATAACCAAGAATTTAATCAAACCAAATTAATTACTGCCTAGTATTATATTTATGGTTAGAGCATTATTTTTATTCCATTCATAGTAATCTAAAATTAATTACTGCCTATTACTTGACACTCGACAGCCCATCTGTTTATACTTAACGCAGTTAAAATTTATTATTGAGGTACAAATAATGCAATTTAGGGAAAAAGGCAGAAAGGTATTATGTCTGCGCTCCATATATGACAAAGAAAAAAAACGCAGCTTTACAAAAACGATTGCCAGTCAAGATATTCAACTTGATGTAATAACCGATGAAACAGAAAGTAGGTTACGAGAAGATGAAAAAATAAATTTTAATGCTTGGCTAATTGAGCGGACTAAAAAGCGAGCAATTGAACTTGCAAAGCACAATATCGAGCTAGCCTGTACGCGATTAGATGAAATAACAAACGCTATAAAAAGCGGCTTGACCCTAATTTCTGAACAAGAAGGTCAAGAAATACTAAAAGCAATAGATCGACTTAAATCAGGACTTAGGGAAGCAGGGATAAGAAAAAGACGAAAAAAAACATAGTAAAAATAAACTTAATATATAAACTGACTTAATTGTATCAACAACATATTCTTTAAAACCCAAGGGTAGAAAAAAATGGCAAATTTAAATAGGCGTGAAAAAACGGAAATAATCCGATTAAAAGACATGTTAGAAAGTTTACTGATTCAGCTTAAATCTTTAACTGAACAAAACGAGTTACTGAGATGTGAAAACATTGATTTTCGCTTAAGAGAAAGAGAAGTTTTCGATGTGCTGCATAAAATCATACAGAAGAGGCAATTACAATAACCATTCAGCCCCTCCTAATCTTTGAAAAGAAATTAGGAGGGGCTGATAATTTTATAACCCCCATATTATTTAAATCCCCCTCCATCATATGGATAAATCCTCCATTTTGGCAATAACCAACTCATTAAAAGTAGTCGTGGTGCTCCCATCAAATTCAGGATAGATTTTTCAAAATTTAAGATTAATTTTTGTATTTAGCCGAGTTCATAGGAGGATAAATGAATGAATAATAATCTCGATCATTTACCGGTTTCCCGACAAAAATATTTAGCTGATATTGTGGCCATTATTTTATTAGTATCACATAAGTACACTCATGTGATACTCACTGAGGATTCGAATATTTCGCCTTGTTTCGAATATTGCGAATATTTCCAATGGGTGTTATAGTTCGATAATATAGTGCTCAATATTTAACTGAAACACTGTTATTGAGTGAGCGGGATTTTATTGGAGAAACGTGATGGCTGCACAAGAAAAGCATATTTATGGAATGCCAAATGAACAAGAAGTTGAACTTGCCGCTATCGGTAGTCGAGTATTAGCGGCTTGTTCCGGTAGTGGTGATACTGCTACTTTACGCCTTATTGATAATAACACGGACTTAACGATACCTGTATCAGCAATCCATATGCTGGCTGATATTCTCAGTCAAATGGCTCTTGGTAATGCGATTTCAATCATTCCTATCCATGCCGAACTGACCACACAACAGGCCGCTGATATGTTAAACGTGTCCAGACCATTTTTGATCAAAAAAATCCTGAATACCGGCAAGCTAAAGTTCCACAAAGCAGGAAGTCGCCGAAAAATCTATTTTAAAGATTTGATGGCTTATAAAGAACGGCAGAAGCAAGAGAGTGCTGATATTTTAGCTGAGTTGGCTAAAATGTCACAAGATCAGGATATGATGAACTGATGGCAAATTATACGGCCATTTTTGACGCGAATGTTTTGTATCCAGCACCTCTAGGGGTGTGACAATCATTGGAACGAAAACTCCCTTTAAGCTTCCGAGAGAAATTAAGAGCGTTCTGATGCAGGAAGCCAGCGATATAACGTCGGTACTGATACCCCCAGATCTCTCGCCACGTCTTTGGGTGGTAGACCATCAGCCAACAGCCGTTTGGCCGATTGAATTTTGGAATCCGTCATTGTGCGCTTACGACCACCGACACGGCCACTCTTACGTGCCGCTTCAAGTCCTGCTCGAGTGCGTTCAACCATAAGTTCCCGTTCCATCTGTGCGAGGCTGGCCATCACATGAAAAAAGAAACGACCGGAAGGTGTTGAGGTGTCAATATTATCGGTCAGACTTTTAAAATGAACCCCTCGTTTTTCAAGTTCACCAACCATTGCCACTAGGTCTTTCACACTACGACCTAAACGGTCTAACTTCCAAACAACCAAACTATCTTGCGACTCCATCCCATTTCTAAAGTTGCTTTGAGGTAATAACTGCGAATATCCCTGTCTTTAACCTTCGATATAATGGCTAAATTTTGCCCCCAAGGAATTTCTGCAACAAGCTGTTGCAGTTCTTTATCATCACGATATTCTAGGTAGAACTGTCTCATGCTCCATAGGTTGCGTACGGAGAAACCACTGCGGCTTTCAAAGGTTTTTGGAGATCGAGGGCGAGTTGCTCTACTACTGATTTACCCCAACCAAGTTGTTCTTGTTTCTCGGTGATGCTTTTCCCAAGAGCCCAGTATAATCGGATCAATTCATGATTGGCTTTTCGTGCAACTTGGACACGTGCTTTTCTGATCTCATTTTTAACATCATCTAAAAATAATTGATAATTTTGCTCGTTGGAAATTATCTGTGGGTTCATAATTTGTCTCGTCAGTGGAACTGATCAGTTTCAAATACTTCAATATTGGATAATAACTCGGATAGGACAATCTCCGGATCGATATTCTTAAAACTCATGTTATAGTAAGCAATTGAGAATGTAATTTCAAGAATGGTTTTTGATAATGATAAACCCCAATTAAACTCGCATTTTTATCAGGGCTGGATTCTTTATCAAAAACGAAAGAGAAGTTCTAGCGGCCTACAATTTTCTCAAACAAGCCCGATTGAATCCTAAAATATCAATAACGGATGCTCCTTCTTCAATTGTAACAACTTGGATTAGTCGTCAATGCGATAGTCCATTGGAATACTTGTTATATACAAGCGGCTCTCGACCATTTGTATATCTCAGGCAACAAAGTAAGTGATGATGATAAGGCGAGGTTATCCCCACTCCAGCACAAAAACATCAACTTCATCGGTCGGTACTCTTTTGCTTTGGATGACAGTATCAAGAAGGGTGAATTAAGACCTCTTAGAATCAAGAAAGAAGAGGACTGATTTCTTGCAGGTAAGGCCTGATTTTAATTGTTGGTATCAATTCCCTTGGAGGGAGTTTTCGTTCCAATGATTGTCATACCCCGTTCAACGATTTTTATATTCTTCTGGATCACCTTTTCAATGTTGTCAAAAGCATGATATACCCCATACCGTTCTTCAAATCGCCGACGCTGAGAGACAAAAGCGTTCGGTATAGAATCACTCAGCTCATTGAGTGTTTTTATAATAAAGGTATTTTTTACGCCAGCATTATTTGCAAATTGCTCCCATCGATGTTTCCCAACATGGCTTCGTGAGGCGCTTCCGGCAATATGAATAGCCAAGTCTGAGTTAATGTGCGGATAGGCTTGGGTGCAGATAAAGTCATAAAATGGCGAAAGCATTATTCTGTTTTCTTGATCGTATAAAAATGATACATTTTTAGCGTGGGCATCCGAATTCCCAACAATAAAATTAAATAATTGCCATTTAATGATCTGGTTAATATCGTTAATAGCTGCTGTACTTTTATCTCTGATAAGAGACACACATTTTTCAAAATCGGGGCCTCCCTCAGTTTGGTATTTTTTATTATTCGGGTACCCTAGCGCTTGGCAAAAGTCTTCTTGGTGCAGCCGTTTTATCACGCCATTTCGTTGGTACCGGTCGTAGCGTTCCGATAAGGTCACTGAACTGGCCAAAATGGGCTGAAATTCAATATTGGCTACTTTTAATCCCACCGTTTGTGCAATCCAGGTAGTCAATGTCTCAAATTGCGTGGCATGGTTTTCTCGGATCGATTCGAATTTCAAAATATGGGTTGATGGTGAAGTACCTAGGGGTAAATAAAAATGTCCTTGATCAAATAACACATTAACTTTGTTTTGAGCACCGGCTAATGACCATCGCTGTTTAATTTTTTTATCCATTAAATATTTTTGGTATTCCGTATGACTGGTTAAGCTTTTTAATTCACTTTCTGGAATCGCTTGGTAATCACTATCTATATGCGGCTCATACTCTGATATTGATAAAGCTCCCGCACAATCTCCACCAATTGCCTTAATTAATAAGAAATTATTATCTTTAGGAACACCATAAAGTCTTTCAACATATTCCCGATTCCAACCTTCGGGTAACAAATTGACAAAAAATGCATTGGCTACGCTTTGATAGGAATCACTTTTATATTCCAACTCAGTCAAAGGTAAAGAACAGGAAATGGGAAATTTTTTAGCATGACTTAGCCAGTCATCAGAATAGAGAAAATCCAAGTAACCACACTCATTGCAGGTTAAATAACCGACATGAATATTTTCAAACCATACGTTTAATTCATTTTCAAATTCAGTCATAAAAATAATCACCGATATAAAAATTTCGGGGAAGTACCACCAAATTCAGTCCATATACATCCAATATTTTGAACAGGTTTTTAAACTGAACATTGCGTCCATTTTCAATATCAGAAATAAGCCGAATATTCAAATCGCTAATATTGATGGTGTCGGTAATATTGGCTTTTTGCTGTTTGCGGTGATAGCGAATAACCCGACCAATTTTTTTAAAGTCATCGATTAAAGGGTATTCACTCGACACCTGCTTGGAACGTTTGGGTAAAATATACCAATCCAATGACAAGCTTTTCGAATAATACAACGATTTTTCAACCAAAGCGGTTGCTTTGCCGTTTTCAATTTCAGTAATAAAACGATTACCCAGCCCGGTTACAGCAGTGACGCCTGATATGGTGAGTTTTTGAAGTTTTCGGTGTTTACGAAATAGTTCTCCAATTTCAACAACCGATCGGACCAGCCCATATCGTATCTGTTCAATTTCCATACGCCATCCAATAAATTATTACCGATATGTATATATTACTATAAATATTAATTTATTCAATAAATTATTACCGTTATGTATATTACTCTTAAGAACCGGCTACTAGCGACAAATTATTACCGATATGTATACTTTTATTTAATTATGCCATGCCATTTTGCAAAATGAGGCGATTACCGAAGTTTTCCTCCAAGAAGCCAAATAAGCGATGGTAACGGAAATACAAATTTACTCAGCATTGTTGGTGGATATAAAGAAACGTATTAGCCGGGGACAAATTATAGTTACCCATTCGGTTAGTAAAGAACTGACAGAAATGTATTGGGATGTTGGCTGTTTGCTTCATCAACGTCAACAACACAGAGTTCCAGCACAAATTCAATCATGACAGTTGATGAAAAAGTGCCACAGGCTGTGGCACAATTACCATGGAGCCACAATATATTGCTAATTGAACGAGTTAAAAATATTGACGAGCGCCTCTGGTATGCAAACCAGGTGTTGATACAAGGCTGGAGTCGAGATTCATTAATACAGATGATCAAAAATAATACGTATGAACGGCAAGGCTCAGCTATAAGTAATTTCAATGACAGATTACCAGAGACACAATCTAATCTTGCTCAACAAACCTTAAAAGATCCTTATATTTTTGACTTTCTGACACTGACTGAACCATTTAAAGAAAGAGAACTGGAAACTGAACTTCTCAAACATCTTGAACAATTCCTGCTTGAACATGGTGATGGATTTGCATTCGTTGGTCGCCAATACCACATAGAAGTCAGCGATCAAGATTTTTACATCGATTTACTTTTCTACCACCTGGAGCTGCGTGCATATGTGGTTATTGAACTTAAAAAGGGAGACTTCAAGCCTGAGTATGCAGGTAAAATGAACTTTTATTGCTCGGCGGTTGATGACAAAATGAGGCACCCAACAGATCAGCCAACAATTGGTTTAATCTTGTGCCAAACCAAAGATCGTATATTGGCTGAGTATGCATTACGAGGTATTAAACAACCCATTGGTGTATCTGATTATGAACTAACCCGTGCATTACCGGATAGCTTAAAAAACCAGCTTACCCAGTATTGAAGATTTGGAAGCAGAATTATTAAATGACATAGAAATTATTAGTAACCTTGGAAAGAGAAAACATTAGCATATTATTCCCCGTTATTTAGGACTGATTTTTCTAAATGTAAGATTAATTTTTGTATTTAGCCAAGTTCATAGTAGTATAAATGGATGAATAATAATCTCGATCATTTACCCGTCTCCCGACAAAAAAATTTAGCTGATATCGTGGCCATTATCCGCGACGAGGTTGAGCAAGTGACGGGTTTTGCCACGGG
>Ga0209475_10002147_pt1 | contig 20947 bp, 14 predicted proteins | sample tdDd471_FD_187128 | JGI IMG/M metagenome (GOLD analysis project Ga0209475, IMG submission 187128) | Marine sediment microbial communities from the Atlantic coast under amendment with organic carbon and nitrate - tdDd47.1 (SPAdes)... | ecosystem: Environmental > Aquatic > Marine > Coastal >... | reverse complement strand
CTGCCGCGCTATGACGAGGCGCTCTACCTGCGCGAAGCCTCGCTGCTGACCGACTGGTACCTGCCGGCCATCCGCGGACCAGTGCCCGACGCGGTCCGCCTTTCCTTTCTGGAGGCCTGGCGCTCGATCCTGCCGCGGGCCGCCGGCGTGCCCGACACGCTGGTGCTGCGCGACTACCATGTCGACAATCTGATGTGGCTGCCGGAACGCCAGAGCCCCGGCTGCGTCGGTCTGCTGGATTTCCAGGACGCCGTCGTCGGCCCGGTGACCTACGACCTGGTCTCGCTGTTCGAGGATGCAAGGCGCGATGTCTCGCCCGCGGTCACGGCGCGGCTGCTGGAGCGCTACCGGACCCTGTTCCCCGATATCGACCGCGAAGCCTTCGAGGCGTCCTACGCCATCCTGGCGGCGCAGCGCAGCACCAAGATCCTGGGTATCTTCACGCGCCTCGCCCATCGCGATGGCAAGCCCGGCTATCTGCGCCATACGGCCCGGCTCTGGCGCTGGCTGGAGGGCGACCTGCGGCATCCCGCCCTTGCCCCGGTGAAGGCCTGGTTCGACCGGGAAGTGCCGGCCGACCTGCGCCGCGAACCCCCGGCGGAGGCCGCCTGATGTCCAAGGACACGGTGATCGAAACCGCGATGATCCTGGGCGCCGGATTCGGCACCCGCATGGCCCCGCTGACCGACGCGATGCCCAAGCCCCTGGTGCCGCTCTGCGGCAAGGCGCTGATCGACTGGCCGATCGACCGGCTGGCGGCGGCCGGCGTGAAGCGGTTCGTCGTCAACACCCATTACCTGCCGGAGCAGATGGCGGCGCATTTCAAGACCCGCGACGACGTGATCCTCAATTTCGAGCCGGAAATCCAGGAAACCGGCGGCGGCGTCCGCGACGCGCTCGACAAGATCGGCCCCGACCCCTTCTTCGTCACCAGTTCGGACGCCATCTGGTTCGATGGGACCGAACCGGCGGTCCAGCGCATGCTGGATGCCTGGGATCCGGAGAAGATGGACGCCCTGCTGCTGCTGGTGCCGGTGTCGGCCTCCTACGGCTATGACGGGCCCGGCGACTATTACCTGGACCCGGAGGAACGCGCCGAGCATCGCGGCGACCGCATGGTGGCGCCCTATCTCTTCGGGGGCCTGCAGATCCTCAAGCCCTTCCTGTTCGAGGACGCGCCGGACGGGCCGTTTCCCTTGCGGCTGATCTACAACAAGGTGCAGGAGACCGGACGGCTCTACGGCATAACACATGACGGGGAATGGTATCATGTCGGCACGCCGGAGAGCCTGAAGGAGGTGGAGGAAGTGATCGCCGAGGGTTACACCAAGGCGAATACGCGGTAGACACGGACATGAAATTCGGCCGCGTCCATTCCATCCCCGCCGAGCGCTCCTTCGTCGATGCGCTCGCGGACGGCTTGCTGCGGCAATGGGGCGGCGATCCGCTGGCCTTGTCCGAGGTTCTGGTCCTGCTGCCGACCCGGCGCGCCTGCCGGTCGCTCAGGGAAGCCTTCCTGCGCCAGGCCAAGGGCGCGGCCCTGCTGCTGCCGCGGATGCGCCCGATCGGCGATGTCGATGTCGAGGAAATGATACTCGGGGGCGGCGGGTCGGAATTCTCCGACCTGATGGCGGATCTGCCGCCGCCGATTTCCGGCCTGCGGCGAACCCTGATCCTGGCCGAACTGGTGCGGCGGTCGGTGCACGGTTTCGACAATCCCAGCCCGGAACAGGCGGCGATATTGGCCACCGACCTCGCACGGCTGCTGGACCAGGTCCATATCGAGGGCTTGTCGCTCGACAATCTCAACCGGCTCGCGCCGGAGCATTTTGCCGAGAATTGGCAGCGGACGCTCAGCTTCCTGAACATATTGCGGGAGAACTGGCCGAAGATCCTGGCCGAGGAAGGGGCGCTCGACCCCGGCGAATGGCAGACGGCGATGCGCCGGGCGCAGGCCGATTTGTGGCGCGCCGACCCGCCCGAACACCCGGTCATCGCGGCGGGCTCGACCGGCAGCGTCCCGGCCACCGCCGACCTTCTTTCCCTGATCCTTGAAATGCCGAAGGGCATGGTCGTGCTGCCCGGCCTGGACCGGACATTGGAGGACGCCGCCTGGGCGGAGGTGCGCAAGGACCAGGGCCATCCCCAATTCGGCCTGTCGCGGCTTCTCGACCGGTTCGGGATCCATCGCGACGCGGTGCTCGACTGGCCCGGCGGGGAGGAGGGCGGCGCCGCGGTCAAAGGCCGGCGCGTGCATCTGCTCTCCGAAGCGATGCGCCCGGCCGCGGCGAGCGAGGCCTGGCGGCATCTTCCCGCCTTCGGACAGGCGGATATGGAAGGCGTCTCCCAGGCTGTCTTCGACACGCCGCGTTCGGAAGCCGTTGCCGTCGCGATGATGATGCGGCGGACGCTGGAGGAACCGACCAAGCGCGCCGCGCTGGTGACGCCCGACCGGTCGCTCGCGCGCCGGGTCGCGGCGGAGCTGCAGCGCTGGGGTTTGACGGTCGACGATTCCGCCGGCCAGCCGCTGGGCGCGACCGTGCCCGGCAGTTTCCTGCGCCTGATCGCGGAAACGGTGAATGACGGGTTCAGCCCTTCGACCCTGCTGGCGGTCCTGAAACACCCGCTGGCCCGGGGCGGGCGAAGCGCGGGCGCGTTCCGCGCCCAGGTGCGGCTGCTGGAACGCTGGGTGCTGCGCGGCCCGAAACCGGCGCCCGGATTCGAGGGGCTGCGCGGCGCCCTCGAAGGGGCCGACCTTCGCGACATGGATCACGACCGGGAGGCGGTGACCAAGGGTCTCGCCGGATTCATCGCCGATCTGGAGCGGCAATTCGCGCCGCTCGCGGCGCTGCGGGATCGTGAATCCGTCGCCCTGCGCGATTGCGTCCTGGCCCATGGCCGGGTCGCCGAAACGCTGGCCGAGGATCCGGACAGGCCGGGACCGGACCGCCTCTGGGCCGGGGAGGCGGGCGAGGCCCTGGCGCTGTTCGTCCAGGAACTGGCCGAGGGAAGCGCGACGCTCTTCGGCGATATCGAACCGCGCGACTATCCCGGCCTGCTGGACGCGATGATCGCCGGGCGCGTGGTGCGGCCGCGCTATGGCGCCCATCCCCGGCTGTTCATCTGGGGGCCGCTGGAAGCGCGGCTGCAGCATGTGGACCTCGTCATCCTGGGGGGATTGAACGAGGGGGTCTGGCCGCCGGAGCCGGAGACCGATGCCTGGATGTCGCGCCCGATGCGGCAGGCATTCGGACTGCCCGCGCCGGAACGGCGCCTCGGCCTCAGCGCGCATGACTTCGCCCAGGCCTTCGCCGCGCCGCGGGTGGTGATGACCCGGGCGGAAAAGGTCGACGGCCAGCCGACGGTGCCGTCGCGCTGGCTGTCGCGGCTGCATGTGGTGCTGGATGCCCTGGGATTGACGGCGGCCTTGAAGCCGGTTGACCCCTGGCCGCATTGGGCGGGCCTGCTGGAGCGCAGCCGGGGACCGGCCGCGCCCGCCGCCATGCCCGCGCCGCGCCCGCCCGTCAGCGCCCGGCCGACGCGCCTGTCGGTGACGCGGATCGAAACCCTGATGCGCGATCCCTACAGCATCTATGCGCGCTACATTCTGGGCCTGAAGGTCCTGGACCCGCTGGAGGCCGATCCGGGCGCGGCGGAACGCGGCACCTTCATTCATCAGGCCTTGGAAAGATTCGTCGCGGGGTATGCGAGCGGCGCGCTGCCGCCGGAGGCGAGGGACGCCCTGATCAGGGAAGGGGAGGCCGCCTTCGGCCCCGTCCTGGGCCGACCGGCGGTCAGGGCCTTCTGGTGGCCCAGATTCGAGCGGATCGCCGACTGGTTCCTGCGCGAGGAAGCGAAGCGCCGCGGCGCCCTCGACCACGCCTTCGTCGAGCAGACGGGCAAGGCCGGCGTGCCCGTGGCGGATATCCGGTTCACCGTCCAGGCAACGGCGGACCGGATCGACCGGATGGCGGATGGCAGCTATGTGATCATGGATTACAAGACCGGTGCGCCGCCCTCCAAGAAGGACGTGAAGAGCGGCAAGGCCCCGCAGATGCCGCTGGAAGCGATGATCCTGGCCGAGGGCGGATTCCCGGCGATCGGCCCCGGCGCGGTGTCGGAACTGCAATATTGGCGGCTGTCGGGCGGCAGCCCGGCGGGCAAGATCACGCCCGTTGACGAGGATGTCGCCGCCATCGTCGCGGAGGTCCGCGACGGGTTGATCGCCCTGATCGAAGGGTTCATGCGGCCGGAAACCCCCTATCTGCCGACGCCGCGCAGCGCCCTGAAAATGCGTTTCAACGATTACGACCACCTGTCGCGCAAGGCGGAATGGTCCGCGGGCGGGGAGGGGGACGCATGACGTCGGGCATGTTCTCCACCGGCCGGCCCGATCCGAACATCGCGCAGCGCCGCGCGGCCGACCCGAACGGCAGCGTCTGGGTCAGCGCCAGCGCGGGCAGCGGCAAGACCAAGGTGCTGACCGACCGCGTGCTCGCCCTGCTGCTGACCGGCTCCGCACCGGAAAAGATCCTCTGCATCACCTTCACCAAGGCGGCGGCCTCGGAAATGGCGAACCGGCTCAACGCGCGGCTCGGCGCCTGGGCGCGGATGGCGGACGAGGCGCTGGCCGATGAAATCGCGGCGATCCTGAACCGTCCGCCGAAACCGGAGGAGGAGAAGCGGGCGCGGCGGCTATTTGCGCTCGTCCTCGACGCGCCGGGAGGGCTGAATATCCAGACGATCCACAGTTTCTGCCAATCCTTGCTGGGGCGCTTCCCGATCGAGGCCGAAACGCCGCCCCATTTCGACGTCATGGACGAACGGACCGCCGCGGAACTGATGCAGATCGCCCGCGACCGCGTCCTGAACGAAGGGATGGCGGATCCCCGGCTGGGCGAGGCCCTGGGCACCATTTCCCACTATGTGCAGGAAGATCAATTCAACACGCTGCTGCAGCGGATATCCTCCGAACGGGCGCGTCTGGCCGGTCTGATCGGCGACGGGGACGAGCCCCTGGCCGAGGCGATCGCCCGGATCCATGCCGCCGTCGGGGCCGACCCCGCGCTCAAGGAGGACGACGTCGTCGCTGCGGCCTGCGCCGACGGCGCCTTCGACAGGGTCGGCCTCGCCGCTGCGGTGGCGGTGCTGCGCAGCTTGGGCACGCCGAAGGTGGACGGCACCGCAGCGGCGCGCATCGAACGCTGGATGGAAGCCGGTGAAGCCGACCGGCAAGCTCTGCTGGACGACTATCGGCTGGCCTTTTTCAAGGCCGACGGCGACGCGCGCGCCAACCTCACCGGCAAGAAAGTGCGCGAGGAACGGCCGGATATCGAAACCCTGCTGGGGCGGGAAAAGGACCGCCTGCTGGAGATGGACAAGGCGGTGGCGCGGCAGGTGACGGCCGCCTGTTCCGCCGCGCTGCTGACGCTCGGGACCGCGATCCTCGCGCATTACCAGCGGGCCAAGGATCTTCGCGCCAAGCTCGACTACGACGACCTCATCCTGCGGGCGCGGGACCTGCTGCGCGGCTACGCGACGCAGGCGCCATCCTGGGTGATGTTCAAGCTGGACGGCGGCATCGACCATATTCTGGTCGACGAGTCCCAGGATACCAGCGATCCGCAATGGGATTTGATAAATTCGCTCACCGGCGAGTTCTTTTCGGGCGAGGGCCAGGGCGCCGAAAACCGCACGGTCTTTTTCGTCGGCGACCGGAAGCAGTCGATCTACAGTTTCCAGGGCGCCAATCCCGATGCCGCGACATTCGTGCGCGACCATTACGAACACCGGGCGAGAGAAGCCGGCCAGCGGTTCGACACGATCCCGATGGAGGTCTCCTTCCGGTCGACCGAGGCGGTGCTGGAAGCGGTCGACGCGACCTTCCGGGACGAACAGGCGAAAAGCGGCCTGGTGCCCGCTTCGGAAACCGTGACGCATTACGCCCACCGCGCCGGCGTGCCGGGCCTGGTGGAGCTCTGGCCGCTGGTCGAGAAGGTCGAGGGCGAGGCGCCGGAACATTGGGCGGCGCCGGTCGCGGTGCAGTCCGACGTGCCGCCGGTCGCGCGGCTTGCCGCCGGGCTGGCGGAAAAGATCGCCGGCTGGATCGGAACGGAATATCTGCCCTCCAAGGGCCGCATGGTGCGGGCCGGGGATATCCTGGTCCTGGTCCGCCGCCGGACCGAATTCGTCGACCGGCTGATCCGCGAATTGAAGCAGCGCGGCGTCACCGTCGCGGGGGTCGACCGGCTGACGCTCTCCAAGCATATCGCGGTGATGGACCTGCTGGCGCTGGGCCAGTTCCTGCTGCTGCCGGAGGATGACCTGACGCTGGCGACGGTCCTCAAGGGTCCGTTCATCGGTTTGGACGACGACGACCTGTTCCGCCTGGCCCATGACCGGGGCAAGCAGAGCCTGTGGCGGCGCCTCGAGGCGGCGGCAAAGGAAGACCCGCGCCTGAAGGCGGCCCAGGGCTGGCTGGCGGCGCTGCTTTCCGCCGTCGACTACCATCCGCCCTATGAGCTCTACGCCCATGTGCTGACCCAGCCCTGCCCCGCGCCGGTGCCGGCGGGCGAGGTCGCGCCGATGAGCGGCAGGCGGGCCTTGATTTCCCGCCTCGGCGTCGAGGCGGAAGACCCGGTGGACGAATTCCTGTCGCTCACCCTTTCCTTCGATCTGCGCCGCGTGCCCTCCCTGCAGGGCTTCCTGCACTGGTTCGCGGCGGGCGAGGCGGAAATCAAGCGCGACCTGGAATCGGGGGAGAACGACGCCCTGCGCCTGATGACCGTACATGGCGCGAAAGGGCTGCAGGCGCCGATCGTCATCCTGCCGGATACGGTTAGGAAACCGCGGGGCGGCGGGGCGAATGTCTCCTTCTTCTGGGTCGACGATGCGCAGAGCCGCGCCGACGGGGATGTCTCGCCGGTCTTTCTGTGGCCGCCGGCCAAGCGGTTCGAGGAAGAGCGCTGCCGATCCGCGCGGGAAGAGGCCGAATTCAAGGCGGATCAGGAATACCGCCGCCTGCTCTATGTCGCGATGACGCGGGCCGAAGACCGGCTCTATGTCTGCGGATACAATTCCGACAAGACGGTCCCGGAGGGCTGCTGGTACGACCTGGTCAGGAACGGCCTGAACGCCTTGCCGGCCGTCGTGACCGAGGCCTTCGACGGCGGCGAGGACTGGGCCGGTGACGCCCTGCGCCTGTCGCTGGGGGCGGCGAACGAGGATGCTGAAGAGACGCAGGCCGCGCCCGCCGACGCGCCGCCCGCCGGACCGGCGCCGGACTGGTTGTTCGCCGAACCGGCGGCCGAACCGACACCGCCCAATCCCGTCGCGCCGAGCCGCCCGGCGGTGGAAGACCCGCCCGCCCGGTCGCCGTTGACGGACGGCGATGCGGGGGGTGAAGCGGCGGGCGAGGACCGTTTCAAGCGCGGCCTGCTGATCCACAGCCTGCTGCAGTTCCTGCCGGACCAGCCGGCGGAAAAACGCCGGGCCCTGGCGCAATCCTACCTCTCCCGTCCCGTCCACGGCCTGACGGACGAGGTGCGGGACCGGATGGTGGAGGAGGTCGCCGCAGTGATGGAACATCCGGATTTCGCGGCGATCTTCGGCCCCGGCAGCCGGGCGGAAGCGCCCATCGTCGGCGTGCTGGAGCGCGATACGGGGGTGGAGGTCGTCTCCGGCCAGATCGACCGTCTTTTGGTCACCGAAAACGAGGTTCTTGTGGTCGACTACAAGACCCTGCGGCCCGCCCCGAGTGATTCGAGCCAGATTCCCATGGCCTATCGCCGCCAGTTGGCGGGGTATAAAGGTTTGCTGCAAAAGGTTTTTCCCGGAAAGTCGGTGCGCTGCGCCCTGCTCTGGACCGATATTCCGCGGCTGATGCCGGTGGATGACGAATTGGTAAACCTTTGATTACGGCTCAGTTTTCGAAGCCTCCTTGACCCGGATATGGGGCCTTCCTAAGTTCTTCCTAACGATCCATCCAACCTAGTTGGTGACAGACACCGTAAGGACTACAATACCACCCCGACCCAACCAGAAGGGACGCTTCCAGAAGGGGCGGCTGAAGGGGGGCAAGCCCGACCGGAATTCTTTCCCAGAACCGGCGGGTAAACTCAGGAGAGAACCATGACGACAGTCAAAATCAGCGATGCCGACTTTCAATCGGCGGTCCTGGACGCGGATGGCCCCGTCCTTGTCGATTATTGGGCCGAATGGTGCGGTCCCTGCAAAATGATCGGCCCGGCGCTGGAAGAAATCGCCAATGAAATGTCCGGTCAGATCAAGATCGCGAAACTGAACATCGACGAAAACCCCCAGACGCCGTCGAAATACGGCGTGCGCGGCATTCCGACGCTGATGCTGTTCAAGGGCGGCGAAGTCGTGGCGACGAAGGTCGGCGCGATGCCCAAAAGCCAGTTGGCCGATTGGGTGAATTCCGTCGTCTGACGCGGCGAGCAGTCCCTGGGATGCGTCCCTAGGTTGGGTCCCTGGGGGCGGGCAGGGCGGATCAGGAATTGTCCGCCAGGACCTCGCCCGCCAGATAAAGCGACCCGCAAATCAATAGAATACCCGGCGGCCGTCCAACCAGGGCGGCCGCTGCTTTTTCGGCGCTTTCCGCCGCCGTGGCGTCGAGCCCCACCGACCGCGCCGTCGCGCAGAGCTCTTCCGCGCTCAGGCTGTTCGCTTCCCCCGGAATCGAAATCGCCGCAAGGCTTTCCGCCTGGCGCGCGAAGGGCGACAGGAAATCCGCCGGCGTCTTGGTGTTCAGCATGCCGACCACCAAATGCAGCGGCTTGTCCGGCCAGGCCTCGGCGGCGTGATCCGCCAGCGTCTCGCCCGCCGCGGCGTTGTGCCCGCCGTCGAGCCGGACTTCCCAACCCGGTCCCAACAGGTCGGGGATCGGCCCCTTGGTCAGCCGTTGCAGCCGCGCGGGCCATGAAGCGGCGGCAAGCCCATCCTCGATATCGTTGTCGGTGATCATGAAACCCGCCTGCCGCAACACCCCGGCGGCGGCGCGGGCGGCGCCGGCATTGACGGCCTGATGGGGTCCGGCGAGGGACAGCCGGGTGCCCGCGGGCACCGGTTGCGCGTCGATGATCCGGGCGCCGGCGCGCTCGGCGGCGGCGGCGATGACCGCCCGGGCGATCGGGTCCTGCGGCGCGACGATGCTGGGGACGTCCTTTTTCTGGATCGCCGCCTTCTCCCCGGCGATGGCGGCAAGGTCTCCGCCCAGATACTGGGTGTGATCCATCGATACCGGCGTGATGACGGTGCAGGCCGGTCTGTCGACCACATTGGTGGCGTCCAGCCGCCCGCCCAGGCCGACTTCCAGCAGCAGGATATCCGCCGGAACCTCGGCGAAGGCCTTCAGGGCGGCGCAGGTCGTGATCTCGAAGAAGGTGATCGGCTCGGCGCCATTATCGCGCTCGGCGCTTTCCAGGATCGCCGACAGATGGTCTTCGGCGATGATCTCCCCCGCCAGCCGGATCCGTTCGGCGAAACGCACCAGATGCGGCGAGGTATAGACATGGACGCGGTAGCCGGCCTTCTCCAGGATCGCCCGCAGAAAGGCGATGGTCGATCCCTTGCCATTCGTCCCGGCGACATGGACCACCGGCGGAAGCCTGTCCTGCGGCCGGCCCATCCGGTCCAGAAGACGGTCGACGCGGTCCAGCGTCAGATCGATGATCTTCGGATGCAGGCCCATCAGCCTGTCCAGGATGGCGTCGCTGCGCCGCGGCGCGGGTTTCCCGATTGGGACGGAGGGAGTGGATGTCACGGAAGCGGATCCGCCTGCCAGGGGCCGGGTCTGTCCGGCCGGTTGCGATTTCAGGACGTCTTGGCGGCGTTCTCGTCCGTCTCGCCGCTTTCGGGGATGTCCAGGTCCTCGCCCGTGACGCTTTCGCCGGTCGGAACGGCGGCCGCGCCGCTTTCCTTGCCGCCCGTCAGCAGGGATATCAGGCGGATGATCGTCGGGCGGACCTTGGTCCGCGGCGCGACGATATCGACCATCCCGTGTTCCAGCAGGTATTCTGCGGTCTGGAAGCCGTCCGGCAGGGTTTCCTTCACGGTCTGCTCGATCACGCGCCGTCCGGCGAAACCGATGACCGCGCCGGGTTCGGCGATATGGATGTCGCCCAGCATGGCGAAACTGGCGCTGACGCCGCCGGTCGTGGGATGCGTCAGCAACACGAAGAAGGGCAGGCCCGCTTCCTTCACTTCCTGAACCGCGATCACCGTGCGCGGCATCTGCATCAGGGACAGGATCCCTTCCTGCATCCGCGCGCCGCCGGTGGCGGGAATGATGATCAACGGCGCCTGCTGGAAAACCGCCAGCCGCGCGGCGGTCACGATGCCTTCGCCGACGGCGATGCCCATGGATCCGCCCATGAAGGAAAAATCGAAGGCGGCGATGACAACGGGCCGGCCGTCCATCTTGCCGTGCGCGACGATGATGGCGTCCTTGTGGGCGACTTTGGAGTCGAGCTTCGCCTGCGCCTCTTTCAATCGGTCGCTGTAGCGCTTGCGGTCGCGGAACTTCAACGGATCGATCAGCGTTGTCGGCAGTTCGGCCCGCTCGAACTTGCCATCGTCGAACAGCATTTCAAGCCGCTGGTCGACCGGCAGGCGCATATGGTGGTTGCAGTGCTGGCAAACGTGATGATTGGCCACCAGGTCGCGGTGGAAGATCATCTGGCCGCAATTGTCGCACTTGTGCCAAAGATTGTCCGGAACTTCGGGTTTGGCGCCGACCAGGGCTTTGATCTTCGGTCGGACATAACGCTCAAGCCAAGACATTCCGTGGGTCCCCCTCCTTCGGGGTTGCGTGTACGGGCAGCCGCCAGCCGGCTTTCCCGTCCGCCTATGCGCGGGCCCTTTCGGCCGCCGCGCCGGCGCGGTTGGTTTAGCGTCCTACACTCAGCTTCGGACACCCTGGGCGAGCGAGGCCACAAATTCAAGGACGCGTCCCGGAATCACGGCCTTGTCAACGCCTTCATCCAGCGCGGTCTTGATCCGCTCGACGATGGCCGACCCGACGACCGCCGCATCCGCGACCTTGGAAATCGCGCGGGCGGAGTCCGGCGTCTTCACCCCGAACCCGACGGCGACCGGCAGGTCCGTATGGCGCTTGATGCGGGCGACCGCTTCGCGCACCGCGTCTTCGTTCACGGTCTTGGTCCCGGTGATGCCCAGGATCGAGACGTAATAGACGAAACCGGACGTATTGTTCAGCACGGTTGGCAGGCGGTGGTCGTCCGTCGTCGGCGTCGCCAGACGGATGAAGTTCACGCCCGCCTTCAGGGCCGGAATGCACAATTCCGCGTCTTCCTCCGGCGGCAGGTCGACGATGATCAAACCGTCGACGCCGGCCGCCTTGGCGTCGGCCAGGAAGGCGTCGACGCCATAGGAATAGATCGGGTTGTAATAGCCCATCAGGATCAGCGGCACCTCGGCGTCCTGGTCGCGCACGGCTTTCGCCATCGCCAGGGTCTTCCGGACCGTCTGGCCGCCATGCAGCGCGCGCAGGCCGGCGGCCTGGATGGCGGGACCGTCGGCCATCGGATCGGTGAAGGGCATGCCTATTTCGATCAGGTCGGCGCCCGCGGCGGAAAGCCCTTTCAGGATTTCCAGCGACGTGCCGTAGTCGGGATCGCCCGCCGATACGTAGGTGACCAGGCCGCCGCGGCCCTCTTGCTTCAGTTTCGCGAAACGGGCGGCGATGCGGCCGGAATCGGGATGGGCGGCGAGATCAATGCTTTCGGCCATGCTCACAGGGACACTCCCATCAGGTCGGCGATGGTGTTGACGTCCTTGTCACCCCGGCCGCTCATATTCATGCAGATGATGTGGTCCTTCGGCAGGGTCGGCGCCAGTTTCATGACATGCGCGACGGCATGGGCGCATTCAAGCGCCGGCAGGATGCCTTCCATGCGGCTGCAATACTGGAAGGCCGCGACCGCTTCCTTGTCGGTGATCGGCACATAGTCGACCCGTCCGACATCGTGCAGCCAGCTGTGCTCCGGCCCGATGCCCGGATAGTCCAGCCCGGCGGAGATCGAATAGGGCTCGGTCACTTGGCCGTCCTCGTCCTGCAGCAGATGCATGCGGTTGCCGTGCAGCACGCCGGGCCGGCCGCCGGTGATGCTGGCGGCGTGCTCGCCGGTCTCGACCCCGTGGCCCGCGGCCTCGACGCCGGTGATCTTCACATCCGGGTCGTCCAGGAAGGGATGGAACAGGCCCATCGCGTTGGACCCGCCGCCGACGCAGGCCACCAGCGTGTCGGGCAGGCGGCCTTCGGCCTCCATCATCTGTTCGCGCACCTCGTTGCCGATGACACTTTGGAAATCGCGCACCATGGCGGGATAGGGCGCCGGCCCGGCGACGGTGCCGATGATGTAGAAGGTGTCCTCCACATTCGCGACCCAGTCGCGCATCGCTTCGTTCAGTGCGTCCTTCAGCGTCTTGGAGCCGCTCTCGACCGCCTCGACCTCGGCGCCCAGCAATTTCATGCGGAAGACGTTGGGCGACTGCCGCGCCACGTCGACCGAACCCATATAGACCTTGCAGGGCATGTTGAAGAGGGCGCAGGCCGTCGCGGTGGCGACGCCGTGCTGGCCCGCCCCGGTTTCGGCGATGATCCGCGTCTTGCCCATGCGCCGGGCGAGCAGGATCTGCCCCATCACGTTGTTGATCTTGTGGCTGCCCGTATGGTTCAGCTCTTCGCGCTTGAAATAGATCTTCGCGCCGCCGAGATCCTCGGTCATCCGCTTGGCAAGATACAGCGGGCTGGGCCGGCCGACATAATGCTTGGCGTAATAGTCGATATCCGCCTGATAGGACGGATCGGCCTTGGCGTCCTCATAGGCCTGATGCACATCCAGGATCAGCGGCATCAGCGTTTCGGCGACGAACCGGCCCCCGAAGATGCCGAAACGGCCCGATTCGTCGGGACCGGCCCGGAACGTGTTGATTTTCGCCTGCGCCTCGCTCATCGCGGTACGAGCCTCCATTTTCCTCTAAATCCGTTGAACGGCATGCCGATGCCGGTGATCTGCCTTGGGGTAGTCCCAATGAAGATACGGGACCCGCAAAGGGATGGATCGCCGCCGACGGATGGGAGGTAGGGGATACCTTAGCAAAGGGGGCAAGTCCATACGCCTTGCGCCGGTTTCGGCGGCCGGCGTCGGGCTCAGCGGCTGCGCCGGTATTCGCGCGGCGTTCGGTGTTCCAGCCGCCGGAACGTCCGGCAGTAATGGGACTGCGAATTGAAGCCGCACCGCGTGGCGATCACCGAAATCGGCAGGTCCGATTGCCGCAGCAGCGCCTTGGACCGGTCGATCCGCTTTTCGATGACATAGGCGACCGGCGTGACGCCCAGGGCGTCCTTGAAGATGCGGGCGAAATGGAAGGGGCTCTTGCTGGCGACCTTGGCGATCTCGCCGAGCGAGATGTCGCGCTGCAGATTGGCGTCGATGAAGTCGAGCGCTTTCTGAATGGGGTTGCCGTCGCCCGATGCTTGGGCCGTATTCAACCCGCCGTCGCTTCGCGATAGGGCCAGCAGCATGTCGTGCAGCGCGCTCGTGGCCAGTGTCTCCGCCACCATCGACGCGCCCTTGGGCCGGCTGCGGATGAAATCCCGCAAGCGCTGGCCGAGCGCCTCGGTCATCGGCGTCTGCAGATTGGTGACCGACAGTTCCGGGATGTCCTGCCAGCCCAATTGCCGCAGCATTTCCCGGCGGACGCTGCTGTGCAGGGCGACAGCGACGATTTGCATGTTGCCGTCGTCCAGGCGCACATAGACCGTCGATCCGGCCGGGTGGAAATGCCCGTGGCCCGGCATCAAGGTCCGTTTCCGGATTTCCTCGCCGTTGACCGAGACCAGGACATCGCCCGGCTGATCCAGGCTGAAGCTGATCAAATCCATTTCCGCCGAGCGGAAATAGAGTTCGAACGGTCCCCGCGCGCGCAGGGTTATGGTTCCGCCGTCGAACTCATAGCGTTCGCCCTGCCACGGCGTTCGATCGTCGAGCGGCAGAGTCAAACTGTCCAAAAGTTGTCCGGTTGCCGGCTGCATCGCATGTGTATCGGCAGCCTTGGATGCGCACCCATCCATCATCACAAAACTCACGCTTCCCAGTTAAGACTTGGCCTACCCGACCAAATCCTTACTCCCCAGGGAACAGATTAAGCCCATATTTAGCGCACTGCAAATTATCCACATTCCAGATAAGACATTTTTGATATATTGCGGTCTTCTTATGCAGTTACCCCAAAAGTTGTGGGTAAGTGTAAATTAAACACCAAAAACCCCGGCGAATCGGGGTTTGAAAGACGGATTTTTCTGCTCGCGAAAATTCGCAAAGCAGGATCAAGCAAGTGCTGACAGAAACTTTCGGATTTTTTCCGGGCTTTTTTTGCCCAAGGATTCCTCGAGGCCGGAAGAGGCATCGACCAATTGCGCCCCGGTCATCTTCGCCGCGCCGGCCACGTTGTCGGGCGTCAGGCCGCCGGCAAGGAACCAGGGTTTCGCCCAGGACCGGCCGCGCAGCAGGGTCCAGTCGAAGGCGGTCGCATTGCCGCCGGGCCGGGTCCCGTCCTTGGGCGGCTTGGCGTCGAACATCAGGTAATCGACCACCTGTTCGTAGCGCCGCACGGCGGCGAAGTCCTCGGCATCGGCGATTTTGAAGACCTTTATGACGGACAGTCCCGTCCTGGCCTTGATTTCGGCGACGCGTTCGACCGGTTCCTCACCGTGCAGCTGCAGGATATCCAAAGGAACCTCGGCCAGGACGCGGTCCAGCAACATGTCGTCGGGGTCGACGAACAGGCCGACGCTGCGCACCGGGGCCGGGACGGACCGCACAAGGGGGGCCGCCTGTTCCGGGCGAACCGCCCGCGGGCTGGGCGGAAAGAAAACGAAGCCGACAAACGCCGCGCCGCACCGCACCGCTGTGTCCAGCGTCCGGGGTTCGGTCAATCCGCAGATTTTCGCGTCGATTTTCATAACGTTTCCAATCGGTTAACGCGGGTTCAGGTCCCGATGCTGTGATTGCCGGCTGGCCGGGGACCCTCCTCGAGATCGCAGAACAGGCCGGCCATCATCCGCAGGCCTTCCTCCACCAGCGGGGCCAGCAAATGTTCGTTCGGCGCATGCTGACTGCAGCCGCGATAGGAATGCGGAATCCAGATCGTGGGCAGACCCAATATGTCGGCGAAGCAGTCATTGGGCAAGGATCCGCCCAGATTGGGCAGGATCGCCGGCTCCTTCCCCGTGGTGAGCGCCAGCGAGTCCCGCGCCCATCCGACCCAGGGATTGTCCGGGTCGACACGGGTCGCCGCCATGGCGACGTCGTCCTTGTCGGCCAGGACCTGGATGTCCTTGAAACCCAAAGCGTCCAGATGCCGCCGCAGCGCCGGCAGGATGTCGTCCTGGTCGGTGCCGACCACGAAGCGCAGCTGACAGGCCGCGCGCGCCCGGCCGCTGATGGCGTTCGCCGGCGTCGCCGGATTGCCGAGGTCAAGCGCCAGCACCGCGAAACTGTTCCAGCCGAAGACGCGCTCGGCCGGGCTGAGATTCGGTTCGCCCCAATCGCGGTCGATCGACGGTTCGCCGGGAAGGCGGTCCTCCGGGTCTTCCAGCGGTTCGCAGGCGGCGAGCAATTCCCGCACCCGGTCGGTCAGGCTGTTCCGCGGGCGCCATTCGGGCACCTCGATCCGGCCGCGGGCATCGGTGATGGTGGCCAGCGCATGGGCCAGACGCGTTCCCGGATCCTTCAGCAGGCCGCCCCAGTTGCCCGAATGATGCGCGCCCTCGCGATAGTCCGCGACGAGGTCGAAATTGATCGCCCCGCGGGCCCCGGTGAAGATCGTCGGCCGGGCCGGTTTCAGGCGCGGCCCGTCCGACGCGATCAGCACGTCCGCCGCCAGCAAGTCCCGGTTTTCGGCGCAGAACTCCCGCAGGCCGGGGGACCCGGTCTCCTCGCCCGTCTCCAGTAGAAGCTTCACGTTGAAGCCCAGATGCCCCTTGGCCTCCAGCACGAACCGCAGGGCCTTGATGGCGATCCAGTGCTGCACCTTGTTGTCGGCGGCGCCGCGGCCGTAGAACCGGTCCTCCTTTCGGGTCAGCACGAAGGGGGACAGGCCGTCGCCCCATTGGCCGTCCATCCCGGCGACGGTGTCCGCATGGCCGTAGATCAGGACCGTGCGCAAGGCCGGGTCCTCGATCCGTTCCGCGACCAGGAAGGGGCCGGCCGCGGCGACGCTGTCCGCAAGCGGGTTCGGATGGACCGCGCGGCGAAATCCGGCGGCGTCCAGCTGCGGCCCGACGATGCTGTCGAAATAGCGGTCGAACTGTTTCCGCGCCGGGTCGCTTTCCGGGCTGCAGGTCGGGCAGGCGATGGCCTCGGCGAACTCGGCCGCGAAGGCTCCGCCGGCGAAGTAATCATGCGCGGCGATGACCGCGCGGTCTCTGATCTGGGTCCTGGTCATGGAACGGTGTCCTCCGATGCTTCGGAGTTAATCGGCGCGATGGCGCGATGCAAGGGCTTTGGCTTGGCCGCCTCTTTCCGCGGGGCGGAAAACCTTGATCCTCCGGAAAGAGTGGTTAGGTGTTGGGGCGAGCCGCCGTTGAAGACAGTGCTGTAGGGAGACCTCACTATATGACCGAATCGAAACGCCCGATCCTGCCCGCCCCCGCCTCACCCCCGCCGCCCGCGGCGGACCGCCGGCTGGAGGAAAAGACGGTGCACGGAACGGTGCTGACCGACCTTTACCAATGGCTGCGCGACCCCGGTTATCCCAATGTCACGGATGAGGCGATCCTCGGCTACCTGAACCGGGAGAACGCCTATTTCGAGGAGGTCATGGAGTCGCGGAAGCCGTTGATCGACGCGCTGTTCGAGGAATTGAAGGGCCGGATCAAGGATGACGATTCCTCCGTGCCGGTAAAGGACGGCGACTACATCTACTGGCGCCGCTTCGAACCGGGCGCGCAATACCGCACCTGGCTGCGCCGGCCTGCCGACGGCCCGGAAGATGCGGAACAGGTGATCCTCGACGAGCCGATGCTGGCCGAGGGGCTGGAGTATTTCCGGCTGCGCGCGGCGGTCGTCTCCCCCGATGCGGGTCTGCTGGCCTGGGCCAGCGACACCGACGGGTCGGAACGGTACACGATCCGGGTCAACGCCCTGGCCCGGGGCGACCAACTGCCCGACGAAATTCCGAACACCAGCGGCGGCGTGGTCTGGACCGCGGCCGGCGACCGCTTCTTCTATGTCGAACTCAGCGAACAGTTGCGGCCCTTCCGCGTGAAGCTCCACAAGCTGGGCGAAGATCCCGCCAAGGACACGGTGATTTATGAGGAAACCGACAACGCCTATTTCGTCGGGATCGGCGAATCGCAGAGCCGGCGCTTCGTAGAAATCGGCGCGGGCGACCATGTCACCAGCGAAATCCGGCTGATCCCGGCGGACGATCCCTTGGCCGAGCCGATGCTGATCGCGCCGCGCGACCCGGGCGTCGAATACGATGTCGCCCATGCCGGCGATTTCCTCTTCATCCGCACCAACGACACGCACAAGAATTCCCGCCTTGCCCGTGCGCCGCTTGCCGCGCCGGGACGGGAAAACTGGGTCGACCTTCTGCCGGGAGAGGACGGGCGCTATCTGCGCGGCGTGGAAGCCTTCAAGGACTTCCTGGTCTTGAGCGAGCGGATCGCCGGCATCGACCGCCTGCGCCTGATGTTCCACGAGAACGGAGAGATCACCGGCGAACACGTGATTGAATTCGACGAGGACGTCTATACGGCGGGCCTGGGCGAGAATCCGGAATTCGACGTCGACACGATCCAGGTCGGCTACACTTCCATGGTCACGCCGTCGACGGTCTATGATTTCGACGTCACGGCGAAAGTGCTGACGGAACGCAAGGTGCAGGAAATCCCGTCCGGCTACGACAAGTCCGACTATGTCACGGAACGCGTCACCGTCACCGCGCGCGACGGGGCGCAGGTCCCGGTCTCCATCGTGCATGGCAAGGACTTCAAGCGCGACGGGTCGCAGCCACTGCATCTCTACGGCTACGGCGCCTATGGGCTGGGCATGCCGCCGGCCTTTTCCACCAACCGGCTCAGCCTGCTGAAGCGCGGCTTCGCCTTCGCCATCGCCCATATCCGCGGCGGGGACGAACTGGGCTACGGCTGGTACGAGGCCGGCAAGCTGATGGACCGCAAGAACACCTTCAATGATTTCATCGACTGCGCCCGCGCGCTGGAGGACCAGGGCTATGCCGCGCCGGGCGGCATCTCGATCTCCGGCGGCAGCGCCGGCGGCACGCTCATGGGCGTGGCGCTGAACGAAGCGCCGGACCTGTGGCGCGCGGCGGTCGCCCATGTGCCCTTCGTGGACGTCCTGAACACGATGCTGGACGATACCCTGCCGCTGACCCCCATCGAATGGCCGGAATGGGGCAATCCGATCACCGACAAGGCGGCCTTCGACTGCATCCTGGACTACAGCCCGTACGAGAATGTGAAGCCGCAGGACTATCCGCCGATCTTGATCACCGCGGGCCTCAGCGATCCGCGCGTCACCTATTGGGAGCCGGCGAAATGGGCGGCCAAGCTGCGCGCCACCAAGACCGACGACAATCTGCTGATGCTGAAGACCAATATGGGCGCCGGCCATGGCGGCAAATCGGGCCGCTACGAGTCGCTGCACGAAACGGCGGAGGAATATGCCTTCGTCCTGATGGCCTTCGGGCTTGCTTGACCGCCCCGGCGGTTTAGCGACAGTTTGCGTCACACCGATTAAACGAAAGGGCCGGAAACGTGTTCAATTTGAAGCAGGCCGTCGAAGCGGCGGCGGAGCGGATCGGCCCGCATATCGTCACCACGCCGGTCGTCGAAGCGCCCAGCCTGTCCTCGGAACTGGGCTGCGAGGTGCTGCTGAAGCTGGAGAACATCCAGAAGACAGGCTCCTTCAAGATCCGCGGCGCGCTCAACAAGATTTTGCAGCTGACCGAGGCCGAGAAGGCGGCCGGGATCGTCACCGCGTCTTCGGGCAATCACGGTGCGGCGGTCGCCAAGGCGGCGCAGCTGGCGGGCGGGACGGTCGATATCTATGTGCCCGAAGGCGCCTCGCCCGCGAAGATCGCGAATATGCAGCGCCTGGGCGGCACGGTGCATGTCTTCGGCAGCGATTCCGGCAAGTCCGAGCAGGAAGCCCAGCGCGTCGCGAAGGAGAGCGGGGCCACCTATGTCTCCCCCTACAACGACCCGGACGTGATCGCGGGCCAGGGCACGATCGGGCTGGAACTGGCCCGCCAAGTGCCGGACATGGACGTGGTCATCATCGCGGTCGGCGGCGGCGGGCTGGCCAGCGGCATCGCCGGTTATCTGAAAGCCGTCAATCCGAAGATCGAGACCATCGGCGCCGCGCCCGCGGCGTCCGCCGCCATGATCGCCTCCATCGAAGCGGGCGAGATCGTCGAAACCCCCCACGACCACACGCTCAGCGACGGCACGGCCGGCGGGCTGGACGAGGGCAGCATCACTTTCCCGCTCTGCCGGGACAATCTGGACACGCTGGTGCGGGTCGACGAAACGGCGATCGAGGAGGCGTTCCGCGACCTGTTCCGCAACGAGCATATGCTGGTCGAAGGGGCCGCCGCCGTCACGCTGGCGGCGCTGCGCCGCGAAGCGCCGCGCCTGAAGGGCAAGAAGGTCGTGCTCATCCTGTGCGGCGCGAATATCAGCCCGGATGTGGTAAAGTCCCTGCTGTAACGCAAACGGGGGGTGGTCATGGACATCAAAGCCGCGGCGGCATTGCTTGAAACCGACCCGGATTACCGGGTGCTGCGGCGGCTGGAACCCGGCCTGATTCCGGTAACGCCGCCGGGTGGAACGGTCCGGCGCGCGGTGTTCCTGGATACGGAAACGACGGGAACCGACGTTACCCAGGACCAGGTGATCGAACTGTCGATGATCGCCTTCGACTACGACCCGACGACCGGCGCGGTGCATGCAGTGCACGAGGCCGAGGCCTTCAGCCGGCTGCGCGATCCGGGCCGCCCGATTCCGCCGGAAGCGACGCGGGTCAACAAGATCACCGACGCGATGGTCGCCGGCCAGACGATTTCGGATCAGGAGGTCGAGGCCTTCCTGGGGGATGTCGGCCTCGTCATCGCGCATAGCGCTTCCTTCGACCGGCCGATGGCGGAAAAGACCTGGTCCGTGTTCAAAGGCTTGAACTGGGCCTGTTCGATCGAGGATGTGGGCTGGAAGGAACGCGGCTTCGGGTCCAACAGTCTTGAATACCTGCTGATGAAGCAGGGCTTCTTTTTTGACGGCCACCGGGCCAAGATCGACTGCCTCGCAGGCATTGCTTTGTTGGCGTCCCCCTTGCCGACCGGAGAACCGGCCTTGGCCGCCCTGCTGGCCTCGGCCCGCAAGGCGCGCACCATGATCCGCGCGGTCAATTCGCCCTTCGAAACCAAGGATGTGTTGAAAGCGCGCGGCTATCGCTGGGACACGGCGGACCGGGTCTGGTGGACCCTGACGGAAGATCTGGAAGCGGAACAGGCCTGGCTGTCGGAAAACGTCTACCACGGCCGGCTGCCGCCCCTGCCGCTGAAACACATCCGCGCGGATACGCGGTTTTCGCTCCGCGACTGAAGTCTAGCCGTCCAACTCGTCGGCGATGGCCCTGGCCGCCGCCGCGGGGTCGTCGGCCCCGGTGATCGGGCGGCCGATGACGATCCAGTCCGCGCCGGCCTCGACGGCCTCCCTGGGCGTCATCACCCGCTTCTGGTCGCCGGTCGCGCTGCCGGCCGGGCGGATGCCGGGCACGATCAGGCGGAAGTCGGGGCCGCAGACCTCGCGGATGCGTTTGATTTCATGCGGCGAGCAGACGACGCCGTCCAGCCCGCATTTCTGGGTCAGTTC
>Ga0209475_10002143_pt1 | contig 20993 bp, 20 predicted proteins | sample tdDd471_FD_187128 | JGI IMG/M metagenome (GOLD analysis project Ga0209475, IMG submission 187128) | Marine sediment microbial communities from the Atlantic coast under amendment with organic carbon and nitrate - tdDd47.1 (SPAdes)... | ecosystem: Environmental > Aquatic > Marine > Coastal >... | reverse complement strand
AAATGAAAGAACTGGGACTGTTCGGCTTGTCTATTCCGGAAGAGTACGGCGGACTGGGTTTGACCATGGAAGAAGAGGTGCAGGTCGCGTTTCTGCTCGGCGGCACTTCTCCGGCGTTTCGTTCCCTACTCGGAACCAATAACGGCATTGGGTCCCAGGGCATCGTTATCGATGGAACGGAAGAGCAGAAGAAATACTACCTTCCTAAAATGGCGACCGGCGAAATCATCGGCTCGTTTGCGCTCACCGAACCGGATAGCGGATCGGACGCCGCTTCTTTAAAAACCACAGCCATTCGAGATGGCGACGGGTACGTATTGAACGGAACCAAGCGCTTTATCACCAATGCTCCGGAAGCCAGCCTGTTCACCGTGATGGCGCGGACCGATCCGGCGAACAAGGGGGCGGGCGGTATCTCGGCTTTTTTGGTCGAGGCCGACCGGAAGGGGATTTCCTTAGGCCCCTGGGATAAAAAGATGGGCCAAAAGGGCGCGCACACCTGCGACGTGATTTTTGAAGACTGCCGGGTGCCAGCCGAAAACATGATCGGTGGATCGGCCATGGAGGGCCAGGGTTTTAAGACCGCCATGAAGGTGCTGGACAGAGGACGGCTCCACATAGCGGCGGTTTGTACCGGAGTTGCCGCCCGGCTGATCAAAGACTCGCTGACCTACGCTATGGAGCGCAAGCAGTTCGGTCAACCGATCGCCGATTTTCAGCTTATCCAAGCCATGTTGGCGGATAGCAAAGCCGAGTGGTATGCCGCCAAGTCGATGGTGTTGGATGCGGCGCGCCGTAAGGACGCTGGAGAAAACGTCGGGACCGAGGCCTCCTGCGCCAAACTCTTCGCGTCCGAGATGGTGGGCCGGGTTGCCGACCGGGCGGTGCAGATCCATGGCGGCGCCGGGTATATTGCCGATTACGGCGTCGAGCGGTTCTACCGCGATGTCCGGCTGTTCCGTATTTATGAAGGGACGACGCAAATCCAACAGTTGGTGATCGCCCGGAATATGATGCGGGAGGCCTAGGGGCTGTTGACACTTAGGTTGACGCCTTGGTTGAGACGAAAATAGTACGAGGTTAGGAGCGAGGACGAAGGACATGCAGGGCATATTCGAGAACGAGCGACGCGGCCTCGTACTATTTTGGTCCAATCCCTTCGGGACGAGTTGCTTTTTTCTACCTGTTGCGTCGCATACGGCTTGTGTGGGGCCCGCCACACGGCGCCGCACGCTCCTAACCGGTGGGAAAAATCAATCTCGCCAAGGCGCCAACCTAAGTGTCAACAGGCCCTAGTCGTGAGCGAACGGAAAATGCCCCAATGGGCCGCCGAACTGATTGCCGATCTGCCGCGCCGGATCAGCACCCGCCCGCTGGAATGGGCGACGAAAACCCCGAATGCTCCGGCGCTGGTCGAAGGAGAAATCTCCTGGACTTATGGGCAACTGGCCGAGGCCGTGTCGGAAGCCAAAGCGCTGTTGATGGGGCTGGGCGTTTGGCCGGGCGACCGTTTGATGGTGGTCGGCGAAAACTGCCGCGCCCAGGTCGCGCTCACTCTGGCGGCCAGCGAGATGGACGTTTGGTTCGTACCGGTCAATGCCCGCATGACCAACAATGAGATTGATACTATTCAGGGGCATTGCCTGCCGCGCCGGACACTTTATACCGTTGAAGCCTCGCCGGAGGCCAGCGACCACGCCGCACGCCATATGGCCGATTTTCGTGAGATCGGCATGTTGGGGATGCTGGGCCTGGGGCCGCAGATGGATGTGGAGCAGGAGCCGGTGCACGAAGACCCGGCCAAACAGGTGGCGGTGCTGATTTACACCAGCGGTACCACGGGTGTGCCCAAAGCCTGCATGAACACCCATCGGGGCATCACCTATGTTGCCGCCGTGTCCGGACGGTTGCGCGGGTTTTCGCAAGCGTCCCGCGCCTATGGCGTTCTGCCGCAATCGCATATCTTCGGTTTTTCCCCGGTGATGATCGGCTGCCTTTATGCGGGCGGTTGCCTGGATGTGGTGGGTCGTTTCGATCCGGCTCATCTGTTTAAACGCTTGAAAGAGGGCATCACTATTTTTCAAGGCGTTCCCGCCATGTACGCGGGGCTTTTGGAATACGCCGAAACCAAAGGCGTTGCCGTCGAGGCTCCGGCGCTCGGTTACTGTTCCTCCGGCGGTGCGCCCATGGATGTGGATTTGAAGCATCGCGTGGAGAAGGTTCTGGGCGTTCCGCTCAACAACGGTTACGGCATGAGCGAAACCGGGCCGACCATTTCCCATACCTTGAACGACCATCCGCGTCTCGACAACACGGTGGGCCCGGTTTTGCCGGGGCAGCTGGTTCGCATGACCACGTCTGATGGGACGGTGCTTCCGGAAGGTGAAATCGGGGAGCTCTGGGTCAAAGGACCTAACGTCATGCTTGGCTATTACAAAAACGAGGAAGCGACGAAAGAAGTTCTGTCCGAGGATGGATGGTTTAAAACCGGCGATTTGGCGCGCGTCGATGATAAGGGGTTCTTATATATCGAAGGACGGTCGAAGGAGCTGATTATCCGCTCGGGCTTCAACGTTTATCCGCCCGAGGTGGAAGGGGCAATCAACAGCCACCCGGACATCACGCAATCGGCGGTGGTTGGGCGCACCGTGGCCGATGGAAACGAAGAGGTGGTGGCGTTTGTGCAGCCCATCCAAGGTCGCCGTTTAACCAAAGACGACCTGTTGGCGTTTCTCGATGGACGGGTTGCACCCTACAAGAAGCCGGGTATTGTCGTCTTTATGGATCAGCTTCCCGCTGCGCCGACAGGAAAGATTTTGAAAAAGGAACTGGCCGAGAAGGCGAAGACGTTATGACGGAAAAAATCAATTGGCTGCGGGATGAGGAACCGTCAGGGTACCAAAAGCTTATCGGGTACGAAGTGACGGATTGGCGGGAAGGTTATGCCGAAATGATCTTGCCTGTTCGGCAGGAGTTGACTAATCGGGCGGGCGATCTTCATGGCGGTGTACTTGCGACCTTGGTCGACTCGGTTGGTGGTTTCGCCGGTTGTTTTTGCAATGTTGAAGGCAACGTGAGGCGTTGTCTGACCCTGACCATGAGTACCTCGTTCGTTGGCCCGGTCAAAGGCGGAACCATCAAGGCTATCGGTCAAAAGCAGGGCGGCGGCAGGCGCGTCTTTTTTTCAAGCGTCCGTATCGTCAATGAAGACGGAAGTTTGATCGCCACCGGAGAAGGAACCTACCGGTATCGTGGCAACAGCGGCAGCCCGGAGGGCGAACCCCTTGAGTGAAGCAAAATTGACCCAGCGGCGGGAAGGCCGCGTCTTGATTCTAACGTTGGACAATCCAGCCCAACGGAATGCCCTCGGGCCTGGGATGTACGCGGATGGCATCGAAGCCTTTCATCAGGTTGCGCAGGATAAATCCATTGGCGCGGTTATTCTGACCGGACGCAATGGTACTTTCTGTGCCGGTGGTAACCTCAATCGGCTGCAGGAAAACAGGAAAAAGCCGAAAGAGTTTCAGCGCGAGGCAATGAGCGCGTTGCTCAACTGGGTGCGCGCCATTCGGTCTTGTGAGGTGCCGGTGATTGCCGCCATCGAGGGGGCCGCCGCCGGTGCGGGCTGTTCCATCGCCCTTTCGTGCGATCTGATCGTTTCGGCGGAGGATGCGGTATTTGCCTTGTCCTACGTAAAGGTTGGGCTTAACCCGGATGGCGGCGCGACAACGTTTCTGGCCCGCGCTTTGCCGCAGCAGTTGGCGGCGGAAATCCTTTTTGAAGGAGGCAAAATAACGCCCCAACGGCTTCATCAGGTTGGAGTCGTCAATCGGTTGACACCGCCGGGGCAGGCTTTAGACGAAGCTGTGGTTTGGGCGGATAAGTTGGCCAATGGACCGCGGGCGGCAATGGGCCGCGCCAAAAGGCTTTTGGATGCCGCTTATGGTGACGACCTTACGGGGCAATTGGACCGGGAAGCCGACGCTTTTGTCGACGCGTTGCACCATGACGAAGCCGGAGAAGGCATTGCGGCTTTTCTCGAAAAAAGAAAGCCTAAATTTAATGGGTAGGCCTTGTTGACGTTCCCGCTAGAGCGTTTCCCGATTATTCTGGATCATTCTGACCGAGGCCTTTTGGACCTGGGATAGGAGCGCCTTGAAGTCCGTAGCGGGGCTACGGGCAAAAGGCGGGACGCCGCCCAGGTCCAAAAGGCCCGGCCCCGAAGGGGTGGCTTTTCCCGGTTGCCCACGGCGTTGCGAAGCTTGCTCGTAGCCCCGCTACGAGCTGCTCTCCGCGCCTTGTGGATCAACTCGGGAAACCGCCATCAGAATGATCCAGAATAATTGGGAAACGCTCTAGAGTAATGCGTCGTTTTTTAGTAGTCTCTCATATAACGAAAAGATAATTAATGGCGAGATAACGGCGCTGGGGGGCGGCGGAATGGATGGTGCTTCTTTTGAGAAGCTTGTCGCCAACGACAAGCGGTTGCAAGTTTACAACGACACGGTACCGGCTGGAATTTTAGTGCTGCGGGTCGAGGATGGCGCGGTTCTGTTCGCCAATCGCTCGTTTCATGAAATCATCGGCAATGGCGGCGCGACGGTTTTCGGCGAGACCTGGGGCGATTTCTTCGTCGATGCGGAAGACCGCCAAAAACTCATGGTCAAGTTCGTCGAAGAAGATGTGGTGCGGAACTACGAGCTTCGACTTAAGCGCTCGGATGGCAAGGTCATTTGGGGGCTGGCCTCATTGGCCGATATTCCCATTGAAAACGAAGATCTGCTGCTCTTCGCCTTTATCGATATTACGGCGCTTAAAGAAGCGGAAGAAGAAATACGCCGATTGGCTCACCACGATCCTTTGACCGGCCTTCCCAACCTCAGGCTGTTTAACGACCACATTGAACGAGCTCTCGCCCGGTCGCGCCGAAAAGACTACCAGACTGCCGTTCTATTTATCGATTTGGATGACTTTAAAGGGGTCAACGACACCCTTGGCCACGAAGCAGGTGACGAGGTGCTGGTCGATGTGTCCAAAAGACTTTTGTCTTGTGTGCGGGAAGTCGATTTGGTTGCACGTATTGGCGGCGATGAATTCTTGGTTATGTTGGAGAACGTCGGGCGCGAGCGCGTCGAAGAAATTGGCCAGAGGATTGTTGAAGCCCTCAGGTTGCCGATAGCCGTTTGCAAACAAGAGGTTGTTTTGGGCGCGAGTATTGGCGCCGCCTTCTATCCCCAAAATGGAGATGACTCAAAGAGCCTAATCAAGGCCGCGGACAACGCTATGTATAGGGTGAAGAACGACTTAAAAGGCGCCGTTGCATTAGCGACATAATTGCTTGGATTTGGACAATTCTTGACGTTCAGCCCCATTATCTCTATAAGGTGCCGTTACGTATTACATTTTCTCGTGCTGCCGAAATAACCGGTAATCTGATTATTTTCGTTTTTCCCTGACAATGTGATCGTCCACCGAGTGCGCTGCTTTGCTTGCGGTGCGCTCTCTTTATCGTTCCTGTTAGAGGAAAATTATGGCTACTGGTATTGTAAAGTGGTTCAACACCACAAAAGGTTTTGGTTTCATTGAGCCGGAAGACGGCGGCAAGGACGCATTCGTTCATATTTCTGCCGTGGAGCGCGCCGGACTGCGCGCGCTTGATGAAGGGCAGCGGATTTCTTACGAACTCGAAGCGCGCCGTGACGGAAAGTCTTCTGCGGAAAACCTGACCGTAATCGGCTAACGCCGGACTTTGAAAGGCCGCCTTCTTTTTGGAGGCGGCTTTTTTTCTGATAGTTGCCCAAAAACATAATCAAAGGAGAATGCCGGGATGGTTGCCGTATATAAGACGAAAACCGAAGAGCGGATGGCTGCGATCGAGCGCAAAGAGCAAAAAATGTGGGACGACAGAAACGCCGCCCGCAAGGAGCGCTCAGAACAAATCGGTAGACTCCGGGCATTGCGTTTGTCCAAGGACGTTGAGAATTTGGATTCAACCGGCTCGGTTGGGACGAAAACGGCCACCCGCGCCGAAGGACAAATGCCGAAGGCCTACCGCCGCGTTTCTTGAGCTTGCGCCAGGGCGAAGTCATAGACATATATCCACCCATAGCGATCAAGAAGGGGTGACATGACCGACAACCAAAACCGCGAGTTTTTCAATACGCCGTCTGAAGATATCGCCAGCAGCGTCATCCAGGCGCTTGCCGCCGCGTTGGCGATTGGCGGTTTGGTCGCCCTCATCTATCTCGCTCTCCCTTATGGCGCACTGCCGATTACCGGCGTTTCGGTTTACGGCGGCACATTGATCTTCGCTTTTCTGGCGTCGGCCCTGTACCACGGTGTCCGCCATGACCGAATCAAACGGATTTTCCGCACCATCGATCATTGCGCGATTTTGCTGTTGATCGCCGGCACCTATACGCCGCTCGCCGTGATCGTGTTGGAAAACCAAGGTGGTTTAGCGCTGTTGATCGCCGTTTGGAGTATCGCCATCGTCGGTGTCTCTATGCGTGTATTCGCGCCCAGGCTTTTTCTCAAACTCAGGGTCGCATTCTATCTGGCGATGGGGTGGCTTGTCGTCGGCTGGGCGACCCCGGTTATCGATGGAATCGGCGCTTGGGGCGCGGGACTGTTTTTAGCCGGTGGTTTGGCCTATTCTTTCGGCCTGATTTTTTATGCCTGGAAACGCTTACCCTACAACCACGCGGTCTGGCACCTGTTCGTCATTGCCGGGAGCTCCTGCTTTTATACTGCGACGACGCTGTTTGTGATCCCTGGTCACGCCTGAGACTGCTGTTCCTGCCAACTCATGGCAACGTCGTCGATACCGCTTATCCAGCCAGCCTCTATCCAATTGCGCAAATAGCCAGCCGCCTTGAGCGCTGCGTTCTCGGCGTCGCCCGTTTCGGCCAGGGCTTCGCAAAGGGCGGCGAACGGTTCGCCCTTCATGAGAGATACAAGCCCCAAGGTCTCTTCTTCGCTAAGCGGCCTGTAGTTGACGATCAGGTCTTGCGGATTACGCCACACGGCCCAGGTTGATGCGGTCACCAACTGTTCCGGTGCGGCCTCCGGGTCGCGCTCGCTTGCGACTGCCTGTTGGAAGGGGGCGACATCGAAATTCAAGCTGAGGGTGCTGAACGATGTTGGGAAGGTGAAGGTGAGATGCGGCCATGCGTCGGGCGGGATAGCCGCCAAATCGCCGATTGACAGAACCTCATCGTCCGGCGCGTCAAAGGCTAATCCCAGGGCCCATTCAAAGGCCGCCATGTCGGCTAGAACCCCATGCTTGCGCCACCGTTCTTCAGACGACAGCCATTGTGAAAAATGACGACCGATCCAGCGGATCGACTTGGCTTGAGAGGGATGAGTGTCGAGATAAGCATCAACGGCTTCGGCAAAGGCTTTGTCGCCAAGCAACGTGTGGGTGGCGGGGAAATCCTCGGCCATGACTTCAAACAGCCGGGCTTTGTACGCGCGATCGTAAACGCTGAGAAATGGACCTCCGTCGACCAAAAGGTCCTTGATGTCAGGCGTGCCGGAGATTAAACGATCCTGAAACAACCCCTGGGTTTGGGAAAGCGACGGTGTCATGCGGCGGCGTCCTTGATGGTCCGGTCCGAGATCGCCCGAGCCGTCTGAAGCTCTGCAACCAACTCGGCAAACGGTGGAATATTGTCGTCGCGCTCAATCATTGTCGGCACCGTTCCGAGGCGTTCGATGGTTTTTTCGTAAAGCGCCCAAACCGGATCGACGACCGGCGCGTCGTGGGTGTCGATGATATGGTCGCCGTTGTTTTCGTGCCCGGCCAAATGGATTTGCACGACCCGGTCGGCGGGAATGCCGGCGATATATTTGGCCGTGTCGAAGCCGTGGTTGAAGGCCGAGACATAGACGTTGTTGACGTCGAGCAGCAGATTGCATCCGGTGCGTTGGGTCAGTTCGGTCAGGAACTCCCACTCGGGGATCGCATCGGCCAAAAAGGCCACGTAGGTCGAGGCGTTCTCGATGGCCAGCGGGCGTTTCAGGAAGTCCTGGACTTCAAGAATACGGCTGCTGACGTGATTAAGCGTTTCCTCGGTGAGCGGCAGAGGCAGCAAGTCGTGCAGATTGACCCCGTGAACGCCCGTCCAGCAGAGATGATCCGACACGACGGAAGGGTCGACCCGCTCAATCAGGTCTCTCAGGCCCTCAAGATACTCCCAATCGAGCGGGTCCGGCGCGCCAATCGATAAAGAAACGCCGTGCATGGCCATCGGATAACGCTCGCGCACCCGCATCAGGTTGTTTATCGGCATGCCGCCGACGCGCATGAAGTTCTCCGAGATGATCTCGAACCAATCGACGCCGGTGTGTTTGCCGGTTTCGTCGTTCAAGATGTCGGGGAAGTGTTTTGCGCGAAGGCCGAGGCCGAACCCGGCGAAGGCGTCTGTTGAATGTGTCATGTTTAAAGCGTTCCCGAACCTGACGTTCCTTTGAAATGAATTCCCTCAAATGAGCTTTTTGTTCTTCGTTTCGTTTGGGTGGAGGTGGAGGGGGGCGATGCGCCGCCCCTCACGACCACTCCAACCGGTGGGTTTAGCCTTTAACCGTGCCGCCTTTCGATTCGCATTCGTCGGCGCTGGCGGTCGGAAGCCAGCCGTTGCCCTTACAAGAGTTCATTCCCTTGCAATCGTTTTGTGCGGTTTTGCACGAGCCTTGGCCCTTGCAGGCGTTGATGCCCATGCATTTCACTTCGTCGGCCTGGGCAGCTGTCGGAGCGGCGGTAAGAGCCGCACCCGAGATGAAAAGAGCTGCTGCGGCGGTGGCCAGGGTCGTGCCGATGGTTTTCTTTTGAATGGTCATGTGAGGGGTCTCCCAAAAAGTAAAAGCGAAAGATTTGAAACAACAGCCGGTGGTTTGATCCGGCTCAAACAAATCTAATGAAACCCGCCGGATGGGCGAGTCACATCGCTTCACAAGAAAGAGAGAAGCCCGTGAGAAAACAGTCGAATATGCCCAGAAAAGATACAAAAATGATACGAAAAGGACCGCTAAAGCTATAGGTAAATTCTTCTAACTATTTGAAATATATGGATTTGCACTGAATTGGCGAAAAATCCTTATCATTATTTATCATTTTCCCAAAAGTCGTTCTTTTTCATGTGGTTGCGGTCCAAAGTCAAAAAAGGATAATAGTCCTATTTCCTGAAGATGTCAAGAATTCGGAAAATGGACTCGAAGGGCGTCGCTGTTCATTTACATAAATATGCGCTTAGAATGGGCTTATGAAAATGTTCATTGGAGGTGGCGATGCCGAAAGCCGGAGGTCTCAGGAAACCGACCAATCTGTCGCTCGATAAGGCCTTGTCGAGCGAGACCGAAGCGAAAAGTGAACTCTGGAAAAAAGAAAACGCGGCGGCGCTTGAAAGCTCAAACCAATGGGTTGAGGCGCACGGCCTGCCCCTAGTTCATTTCCATGAAAATCCGCCCCGCCGCCCATAACGATTGGCCCGCTATTTGGTCGATTGTCCGCCCGGTCATCCGGGCTGGAGAGACCTACGCGTTGGACCGCGATATGAGCGAGACCGATGCGCGGCACTATTGGCTCGGGCAAGACAAGGAAACTTTCGTCGCCGAGATGGACGGTAAGATTGTCGGCACGTACTACATGCGGGCCAATCAACCCGGCGGCGGCGGGCATATCTGCAACTGCGGTTATGTGACCGGTGCCGAAGCCATGGGCCGGGGAGTTGCCCAGGCCATGTGCCTCCACTCCCTCGACCACGCCAGGGAGAAGGGCTACAAAGGCATGCAGTTCAACTTCGTGATCGGCACCAATACCCGCGCCATCAAGCTATGGAAATCTTTCGGTTTTGAAACGGTCGGCCGCTTGCCGGACGCCTTTCATCATCCCGAGGAAGGGTATGTGGACGCCTTGGTGATGTTCCGGGCGTTGTGAGGGGCTACCAAGCCTTGCCGTAAAGCCGCCGCGCCCGGTCGCTGGCGGCGGGGCCGGGGGTGGGGACCACATCGCGGGGCTGCAAAGGGCGTCCGCTTTGGTCGGTGACGCGCACCTTGGCGACCGGCTGACCATCGGTTTTTGAAATCAGTTGCAGGCGGTCGCCCTTGGGGCTTGGCTGCCATTGCTCGCCCCATTGCACCAAGGCGATGAGGATCGGGTAGAGATCGCCGCCCTTCGGCGTCAGGCGGTAGGTGACGCGCCGTGCGTCCTCCGGGTCTTTCTTACGGGTCAGGATATCCCGGTCGCAGAGTTTCTTGAGACGGTCGGTCAGGGTGTTGGTCGGAATTTCCAGGTGTTTTTGAAGGTCGTCGAACCGGTTCATGCCGTTGAACAGGTTGCGCAGAATCAGAATGGTCCAGGCGTCGCCGATGTCTTCGGCGGCCTGGGACATGGGGCATTCGTCGTGGTTGACCGATTTTCTGCGCATGGACTGAGGTTACCCTTCATATTTTTACTTGCATTAAAAAAGTAATATAAATAGCTTGCATGAAGCAAGTTAAAAATTTTGAAGCGGGAGCGTCTCCATGAAAACCAAAATCACCGATCTTTTGGGCATTCGCGTGCCTGTCCTGGCGGGCGGGCTGCAATGGCTGTCCAACGCCGACTATGTGGCCGCTGCCGTTAACGCAGGCATCATGGGGTTCATCACGGCGGCGAGCTTCCCCGAGATTTCGGCGCTGCGCGACGAAATCCGCCGTTGCCGCGACCTGACCGGCGGCAAACCGTTCGGGGTCAACGTTTCCATGCTGCCCAAGCTGGTTGAAGGCGAAAAAACCCAGGAAGTCTTCGATCTGATCGTCGAAGAAAACGTCGCCTTCGTTGAAACCTCGGGCCGCAATCCGCAGGCTTATCTGCCGCAGCTCCAAGGGGCCGGGATCAAGGTGATCCACAAGGTGCCTGCGGTGAAATATGCGCTTAAAGCTCAATCCATCGGCGTCGATGCGGTGAGTGTGGTCGGGGCCGAATGCGGTGGCCATCCGGGCATGGAAATGGTTGGGACCTTCGTGCAGGCCGCCGTGGCGGGACGGGCACTCGATATTCCGCTGGTCGTCGGCGGCGGCGTCGGTTGCGGCGAACAACTGGTGGCGGCTTTGGCCCTTGGCGCCGACGGCGTCATCATCGGCACACGCTTCCTGGTCGCCGAGGAAATTTGGGCCCATCCGGGCTACAAACAACGCCTGCTCGACGCCAATGAAACCGAGACGACCCTGGTGCTTCAGTCCCTGCGCAACACGGCACGGGCTTTGAAGAACGACACGACCCAAATCGTTCAGGAACTGGAAGCCTCGCATCCCGGCGATTTGGAAAAGCTCATGCCGCATATCTCGGGCAAGGTCGGCAAGGTCGCCTACGAACAGGGCGACTGGTCGAAAGGGCTTTTGGCCGTCGGTCAGTCGGTGGCCTTCGCCCAGAAGGTCGAGCCCTTGGCCGATATTGTCGCTACGCTGGAGCGCGAAGCCGAGACCGCTTTGGCGCGGTTGCAGGACATCGGTGCGCCGCAAAGATTGGCGGCAACTGCCTAAGAACGCGCCGCACTGATTGATTTTTGTGCAGTTTAGAACAATCAAAGGCCGGGTAGATACTGTCCGGCCTTTCTCGTTTTTAAGGGATTTCCCTTGTTTTCAATGCCTTGACCGAAATTGGCCCGGGAATTGCCAAGGAAGGGCACAGGCAGGTGATCCCCTTTTCCTGCCGGACTCCGCCGGGGTCACCTCTTCATCTGAAGGGGTTTCGCGGGCAAAGATCCCGGTGGAGTCTCCCTAACTCCCTTAGAATTTTAAAAAATACGTACAAAAATACCGATTTATCTGATTGCGTAGAACCGTTCCATTCCTCATATTCATTCTCAAACCAGTAAACAGGGAATGTTATGGGCCATCTGGAAAAGACCCGCCGCCGCAACCCCGCCTTCCAAAAAGGGCGGCAAGTGGAGGAGACCGCGCTAAACGATCTTGCTCCGTTGTTCCGCCCCGCCGATTTTGCACGCGACCGGTTGATCGAGAACCTGCATGCGATCCAAGACCGCTTCGGCCATTTGTCGGTCGATCATTTGGCGGCGCTGGCCCGCCTGATGAAGATGAGCCAGGCCGAGGTCTACGAGGTGGCGAGCTTCTATCACCACTTCAATATCGTCAAAGACAGCGACACGCCGCCGCTATTGACCGTGCGGGTCTGCGAAAGCCTGACCTGCCATATGAACGGCGGGGAGGCTCTGCTGAACGACTTGCAGGGCGAGTTGGGGGATAGCGTCCGTCTGGTGCCGGGACCCTGCATGGGGGCCTGCGACAAAGCGCCTGCGGTGGCCGTTGGCGAGACCCAGGTCGTCCATGCCGATGTCTCAAAGATATGGCAACAAATCAAAGTCGGGGGCGTATTGGGAACAGCGCCAGAAACGGATTTTGACTTTACCCAGTGGCGGGAGATTCTCGGCGGGAGCATTGAGCGGGAGGCCTTGATTGCCACCGTTGAAGGTTCGGGCCTACGCGGGCTTGGTGGAGCCGGGTTCCCGACGGCCCGCAAATGGAGCTTCTTCAAGGGTGCGCCCAAACCCCGCTATCTGGCGGTCAACGCCGACGAAGGCGAGCCGGGCACGTTTAAAGACCGCTGGTGCATTGAAAACCATCCGGCCCGTGTATTGACCGGCGCTTTGATCGCTGCCTGGGCGATTGAGGCGAGCGCGATTTACATCTACCTGCGCGACGAATACCCGGAGGCCCGGAGAATTCTTCAAGCGGCGATTGCGGCGCTGGAAGCCGAAGGCTTGACCGGCGGGATGGAAATCGATCTGCGGCGCGGGGCCGGGGCCTACATTTGCGGCGAGGAGAGCGCCTTGCTGGAGAGCCTTGAAGGCAAGCGAGGCCTGCCGCGCCACAAACCGCCCTATCCGGCCCAGGCCGGACTGTTCGGTCAACCGACCCTGATCAACAACGTCGAGACCCTCTATTGGCTACCTGAAATCCTTGAGCGAGGTTCCGAGTGGTTTGTGCGGCAGGGCGTCAACGGAGCGACGGGTCTGCGGCTTTACTCGGTGTCGGGCCGGGTTAGGGAGCCGGGGGTGAAATGCGCCCCCGCAGGACTGACGGTCCGGCAATTGATTGATGAATACTGCGGCGGCATGGCCGACGGGCACGACTTTACCGCCTATCTGCCGGGCGGGGCATCGGGCGGTATCCTGCCCGCTTTCAAAGACGATATTCCCCTCGACTTCGGCAAGTTGGAGGCCGAGGGCTGTTTCATCGGTTCGGCGGCGGTGGTGATCTTGAGCCAGGCTGACGACGTCAAAGACATCGCGCGCAACCTGGTGGGCTTTTTCGCCGATGAATCCTGCGGCCAGTGCACGCCCTGCCGGTCGGGCACGGTGAAGGCGCTAAAGATGATGGAGGCGGACAGCTGGGATGAGCCTTTGCTGCGCGAGCTTTCCCAGGCTATGCGCGACGCATCCATCTGCGGGCTCGGTCAAGCGGCTCCCAATCCGTTGCTGTCCGTACTCAACCATTTCAAGGAGGCGGAGCGATGAGCGGCAAAAAGACCTTCTCGCTAAACGGAAAAACGGTTGCCGCCGGGCCGGGCGATACGCTTTGGTCGGTGGCGCTGCGCGAAGGGATCGATATCCCGAGGCTCTGCCATATCACCAAGCCGGGGTTCCGCCCCGACGGCAATTGCCGGGCCTGCGTGGTCGAGGTCGAAGGCGAGCGGGCGTTGACCTCGTCGTGCAATCGTGCGCCGGAAGACGGCATGGTGGTCGAGACCGACAGCGACCGGGTCAAGGCGGCTCGCAAGGTGATCTTCGAATTGCTGATCGCCGATCTGCCGGACGACGCCAAGGCGGCTCAGACCGAGTTCGGCCATTGGGCCCAGATGATGGGGGTAACCGACAGCCGCTTCCCTTTCGGAGAAAGCCCGGAGATTGACGCAAGCAATCCGGCTATCGCGTTCGATCCGGGCAAATGTATTCTCTGCACCCGCTGTGTGCGGGCCTGCCGCGACGTTCAGGGGAATGACGTGATCGGTCTAGCCGGACGGGGCGCCAAGGCGTCCATCGTGTTCGATATGGATGATCCAATGGGCCTGTCGACCTGTGTCACCTGCGGTGAGTGCGTCGCGGCTTGTCCGACGGAGGCATTGGTTTCCAAGCGGTTGGAAGCGGGCGACAAGCAGGTTGAAAGCGTTTGTCCCTATTGCGGGGTTGGCTGCCAGCTAACCTATCACGTGGGCAATGGCCGTTTGCTGGGCGTGACCGGTCGCGACGGTCCGGCCAACCGGGAGCGGCTTTGCGTCAAAGGGCGCTACGGCTTCGACTACGTGCATCATCCCCACCGTTTGACCGTCCCGTTGATCCGCCGTGAAGACGCGCCTAAGGGCAAGGATCTGCGTCTCGATCCTGCCGACCCGTCGAGCCATTTCAGGGAAGCAACCTGGGAGGAGGCGTTGGATAGAGCGGCGGCAGGCTTGAAAAAAATCCATGCCCGTGATGACGGTACGGCGCTGGCTGGGTTCGGTTCGGCAAAAGGGGCCAACGAAGAGGCTTACCTGTTTCAAAAGCTGATCCGCACGGCGTTTCAAACCAACAACGTCGATCACTGCACCCGGCTGTGTCATGCCAGCTCGGTCGCAGCATTGATGGAAGGCATCGGTTCGGGCGCGGTGACCGCTCCGTTCATGGAAGCCTTGAATGCCGAAGTGATTGTCGTCATTGGGTCCAACCCGACGGTCAACCATCCGGTGGCGGCGACGTTTTTCAAAAACGCCGCCGAACGCGGAGCCAAGCTGATCATCATGGACCCCAAGCGGCAAGCGGGCTTGTCGCGCTATGCGTCCCACGTTCTGCAGTTCAAGGGCGGGTCCGACGTCGCGATGCTCAACGCGATCATGAACGTCATCGTTACCGAAGAGCTTTACGACCGCGACTACATCGAACGGTTCACCGAAGGCTTCGACGAACTGGCCGAGCATCTAAAGGCGTTCCCGCCCGAAAAGATGGCCGAGGTTTGCGGCATCGATCCCGAGACGTTGCGCGAGGTGGCGCGGCTGTTCGCCACCGCCGAGAGCGCGATGATCTTCTGGGGGATGGGCATTTCGCAGCATACCCACGGCACCGACAACGCCCGTTGCCTGATCGCGCTCGCCTTGATGTGCGGCCATGTGGGCAAGCCGGGCACCGGGCTTCATCCCCTGCGCGGACAAAACAACGTTCAGGGCGCGTCGGACGCTGGACTGATTCCCATGGTTTATCCCGACTACCAGTCGGTTGAAGACGAGGGTGTCCGAACGTGGTTCGAAGATTTCTGGCAAACCGAACTGGACCCCAACCGGGGGCTGACCGTCGTCGAGATCATGGACGCCATTTTGGCCGGGTCGCTTAAGGGGATGCTGATCATGGGCGAAAACCCGGCCATGTCGGACCCCGATCTAGATCACGCGCGCCAGGCTTTGGCCTCGCTGGAGCATTTGGTGGTGCAGGATATCTTTTTGACCGAAACCGCTTGGCAGGCGGACGTGGTGTTGCCCGCTTCGGCCTTCCCGGAAAAGGACGGGACGTTTACCAACACCGACCGGCGGGTCCAACGGGGCCGCAAAGCCATCGACCCGCCCGGCGAGGTTCGCCAGGACTGGTGGATTTTACAGGAAATCGCCAAACGCTTGGGGCTCGACTGGAGTTATGCCGGACCGGAAGACGTGTTTGCCGAAATGCGCCAGTGCCTCAAGGGCTTCAAGGGGATCACCTGGGAGCGGCTGGAGCGCGAACATGCGGTTACCTATCCCTGTGCCGCCGAGGACGCGCCGGGGGATGAGGTGATCTTCGGCGACGGCTTCCCGACGGCCACGGGCAAGGCGAAGCTCGTTCCGGCGCAAATCGTGCCGCCCAATGAGGTGCCCGATGCGGACTATCCCATGGTGCTATCGACGGGCCGGATGTTGGAGCATTGGCATACCGGAGCAATGACGCGGCGCGCCGAGGTGTTGGACGCCATCGAGCCGGAAGCGGTTGCTTATCTGGCCCCCATCGATCTTCGGCAAAACGGCATTGCGCCGGGTGACAAGGTGACGGTGGAGACCCGGCGCGGGAAAATCGCGGTGACGGCCCGCTCCGATGCCGACGTTCAACCGGGTAGTCTGTTCATTCCGTTTTGCTACACCGAAGGGGCGGCCAACATGCTGACCAATCCGGCGCTCGATCCGTTCGGCAAAATCCCCGAATTCAAGTACTGCGCGGCACGGGTGGTGCGGGGTTAAGTCTTTAAACCAATCCCCAGGAACTCAGCGCATCGTCCAGCTCTTTGGTGAAGGTCGGCTTTTTCTGAATGACCGGAGCGTCGTCAGGGACGTCGGCGAGCGCCGGAGAACCTTTTTCACGGCTGGTCATGACGACGAAATGCGCCTTGCGGGTTTCCTTCATGCACTTGAATACCTGAGCCAGTTCGCCGCCATTGGTGTGTTCTTGCTCTAGCGAGGCGACGATGAGGCGGGGGCGCAGCATAAGCGCGCGGGAAATCGCCGAAGCCGTATTGTCGGCGTAGGAAACCCGGTAACCGCGTTTGGTCAAGTCTGTCCCGACCATCTTGCGCCACAGACCTGCGGTCATAATCACCAAGGCATCCATGACCGGTTTTTTTGTTTTTGGCTTCGCTTTCGGTTTCGCCGCCGTGGGTTCCGGTTGGGTGGGCTGTTGTTCGTCATCCGTCACATGGTGCGGCAGCGTTTCAAGAATGGAGCGGGTGGTTTCCTCACCGGGATCGGCTCTGGTTTCGGTGATTTTGCGCATTTCATCGAGATAGAGCTGAATATCCGAAAGCTGCTCGTCTTCGATGGTCTCAGCCGTTTCCATGTAGTCTTCAAGTGCATGAGCCAGTGAGGTGAGGGAGGGAAAACCGAATGTCGACGCCTGCCCTTTGATATTATGGACTTCGCGCTGCAAAGAGAGGTGGTTTTCCGCCGGATTGCCCTGACCGCGCATCAATCGTTCGACGATAACGTCCATCTGGTCGATGTGTTCAAGGCAGTTGTCGAGAAATTCTTCGGCAAGCGTCGCCAGGATTTCTTCAGAGTTGCGGCTCATAACGGTCCCCCCAAGTTGCGGCGGTTCCTATCTGACTATTCTTGGCAAAAATCATCAAGCATTTCCTTCTCATGCGCTTTCGGGTAATGAAGCGGGAACGTAAAGAAAAGGATCCGGTTCCAGTGGACGGCAAAGCAAAGCTTTTAGGTCGAGTGCTGTCGGCATTAGCCCTCTTTTCGGGGCTCGTCGGCATTATCTCCTTTGTTTACTACTGGGATCCAACTCGCACCGCGATCAAGCGGTTTCAGGCGTCCGATCCGTATCTCTACGAACAAATTGATCCGAAGTACCTGAAGGTTGATCCTGCCACCTTGCTGTCGGTTGGGGGGCGCGGTGCTGCGGAGACGGTGCGCGGCAAACTCATTAGTGTTTTTTGGAAGGATGGGCGTCTTCCAACCGGAAAACAACAGTTTTCCGTTGTTCAAGATATTAGGAGTGCGGCCTTTAAGGACCGGTGTCCCAACCCCGCCCGTGAAACCTACACGACCCGGACCCTTGGGTGTTCTTTGGGACTTTACGATGGGCTGGAAAACTTGGCGGTCATAGAATTGCTGACAGTGGCGGCCGGACCGGTCTTCCAACCCAAAGTATCTCATTTCAGACCGAAAAACGGCAATGGGCGTTTAGTCGTTTATCACCATGGTTACGCCGGGACGCACCAAGACCAATGGCGGCATATCCGCCGTTGGGTCGAGAAGGGTTACGGCGTCTTGGCCTTCGACTATGTCGGATACGGCAATGCCGCGCCGGGCGTCGATTACGATGGGGCTGCTTACCTGCGATCCGTTTTTGAACCGATCACGGTGGCGCTCAATCACGTGCTTCAGGGGAGTGGTTATCGGGAAGTCAACATGATTGGCCTATCAGCGGGTGGATGGGTGACGGCGGTGTATGCCGCTCTCGACCCGAGGGTAAAAAAAAGCTACCCGGTTTCCGGCGTTTTGCCTGTTTATTTGCGGCGGAAAAAGGAAAGAGCCGAGCCTCAGTTTTTTGCCCCCATGCTGGAGGCTGCGACTTACCTCGACATGTTTGCCCTTGCCACTTATCCGGAGGGACGCCGTCAGGTTCAGTTTTTCAACCGGTTCGACCGTTGTTGCTTCAACAATAGGCGCGGCAAACTCTACGAAAAACAGGTGGCGAAGGTCGCGCGTTCGTTGGGCGGCGCGTTCAAAGTCGTGATCGACGAGACACACGCGCGTCACAAAATTTCCCGCTGGACGTTTGAAGAAATCCTCAAAGACATGGAGCGGCCATGAGTTTAATTTGGCGTCTCTTCGCCGTTTTGATGGTTGGACTGCCCCTTGTCGCAGCTTGGATATGGTGGGCCGACGGCGCTTGGGAAAACGGTGCCTTGTCGACGCAGGGCCTGATTTGGGTCCTCGGTGGGTGTGCCTGTTCACTTGCCTGCTTGGCTGTGAAAAGAATGATCACACCCTAGTCGGGTTGAGCCTTCGGAACCGGCAGTATTTTCCCGGCCAGCCGCTCGCCCGTATCCAGCTTTTCAATCATGACGTCGTCGGCGCCGGATTTGAGCAGTCTGCGTCCATGGGCGTCGTCTCGCGCCCTGGCGATGATTTTAAGGGTCGGGAAGAGGTAGCGGAGCGTGGCGACGATATGGGAGGCCCCTTTGGTTTCGCCGATGGCGACGATCACCGCTTGGGCCTGATCGATCCTTGCCGCCAAAATGGACTCGTGTTCAGTCGCGTCGCACTGGAAGACTGGGAGGTTTTCCGCTTGGCCTTCCAGTACTTTTCGCTCGTCCTTTTCGATCACCAGGACCGGCGTCCCTTGCGCCGCAAACCGCAGGGCGGCGGATCGCCCGACCCGGCCGAACCCGCAAATGAGAACGTGGCCGTCCAACCCTATCGCCGCCGAGGATAAGGATTCCCGCCCGGGAACGGGGACCGGCTCGAAGCGGTCTGCAAGCCAGGCGGCCGCCATGGCCAATAGGGGGGTCACCGCCATGGTCAGGGCGATCACCACGGCGAGAAGTTGACTGACCTCTTCGGATAGCAGCGAAGAGGCGACGGCCAGCCCAATGAAAGCAAAGGCGAACTCACCGCTTTGCGATAGGAGAACGCCAAGGCGCAAAGAGGTGAGAGGGGGGAACGATTGAAACCGCGCCACCAGCGCCATGACTACGGCCTTGACCAAGAGAAGACCGCCCGCCAGAGCCGCGACTTCGCTTAAGTGTCGCCGCGCGAAGCCGATATCGATGAACATGCCGACCGCCATGAAGAACAGGCCGAGTAGCAACCCCCGGAAGGGCTGAATATCTTTCATCACCTCGTGGCGATACTCGGTGTCGGCCAGCATCATCCCGGCGACGAATGCGCCTAAGGCCATGGAAAGACCGGCGGCGTGTGTCGCCATTCCGGTTCCAATAATGACCAACAAAATGAGCGCTGTGTTCAATTCCGGGGACTGCGCGCTGTTGCCGATCTTGAACAGCGGTTTCAGAATGATCCGTCCGACAATGAAAAGAACCGTCAGGACCAGCATCGCTTTCAGCAAGGCGATGCCCAAGGCTTGCCAGACGTTACCGCTGGCTTCCCCAAGCGCCGGGATTAAAACCAGTAAGGGGCCGACGGAAATATCCTGCAGCAAGAGCACGGCAATCGCTAAACGGCCGAACTTTCCCGTCATTTCACGCCGTTCCATCAACAATTGCAGGACGACGGCGGTTGATGACAACGCCAAAGCGGAGCCGATCACGATGGCGCCGGCGATATCTAGCCCGGCGGCAAGAGCGATAGCGCCGATTAACCCGCCGGTCACGACCATCTGAAGCATGCCGAGGCCGAAAACCGGGCCGCCCATGACCCGGAGGCGGTTGAAAGGTAGTTCAAGGCCGACGCTAAACAGCAGAACGACCACGCCAAGCTCTGAAAGATTACGCACCGCCTCCGGGTCGTCGACCAAAGCAAGACCGTTGGGGCCGATCAGCATCCCGGCTAAAAGGTATCCGATGAGGGGAGATACCCGTAGCCGTTGGAACAGGGGAACCACCACGACGGTCGCCAGCAGAAAAATGATGACGTCTGAGAGGTATTGAAGGTCGGGCATGGGGTCCGTCTGGTGTTCGAGTGCGCAGCAAAGTATCAAGTATTTTATACTCTACCCAAACTAGGGGCTTCCGCGGTGGAAAGCCAGACCGGGCTTTGGGATGATGCAGAATAGACTGCATTGAGCGAGCAGCAAAAAAAAGGGCCGGCGTTTGGGCGCCGGCCCGAGTTATTCCAGCAACGGTTAAGCGCTAGAACGGGAAAAGGATATCCCAGACTTGGGTGCCCCATCTGGGCTGCTGCAGATCGGAGATGGTGCCCCGGCCGCCATAGGCCAGCCGCATCTCGGCGATTTTGTCGTGGGAAACGGAGTTGTCCGTCGCGATGTCTTCGCGGCGGATAATGCCGGTGATCTTCAGTTCGCGCAGTTCGTAGTTGACGCGGATTTCCTGCCGACCGGCGATGACCAGATTACCGTTAGGCAAAATCTGCGTGATCACGGCGGCGACTTCCAACTCAATCGATTCCGAGCGGTCGATCTCGCCGTCGCCTGTGGTTGAGTGCTCGTTGCCGAAGCTGATCAAGGAGCCCAGATTGGCGCCTTCAGGCAGAATTTTGGTCGCTTCCGCCTCAAGGCCCAACAGGTTGGTGACATCGGTATCTTCCGAGTCGTCTCGTGTGCGTTCGGTGCTGTTGGCCAGGGTTGCGGCGTTATCGACGGCGATGGAGACCGTCAGGATATCGCCGACCTCTTTGGCGCGCTGATCTTTAAAGAAAGCCCGTGCGCCCGTCCGCCACAAAGAATTGGGGTTGTGGGTCGCCATCTGGGGCGAGGGCATCGGCATGCTGACCGGACGGTAATCGGGCCGTTGGGTCGGGTTGACGATCGGGGTCGGTTCCGGGCCGTCGCCGACTGCGGCGAGCCGGGAGA
>Ga0209475_10002140_pt1 | contig 21007 bp, 13 predicted proteins | sample tdDd471_FD_187128 | JGI IMG/M metagenome (GOLD analysis project Ga0209475, IMG submission 187128) | Marine sediment microbial communities from the Atlantic coast under amendment with organic carbon and nitrate - tdDd47.1 (SPAdes)... | ecosystem: Environmental > Aquatic > Marine > Coastal >... | reverse complement strand
TCTTTAAAAATGGGACCAATTAGTCCATTTCGTAAGCTTTGGCCATTTCCGGGTCTTTCGCCGCCACTTGTTTGGCGAGGTCGACGATAACCTTGGCCTGCTTCCAGGTGGCGTCGTCCTGCATCTTGCCGTCGATCATGACGGCGCCCGTGCCGTCGGGCATGGCTTCCAGAATCTTCTTGGCGAACAGGACTTCTTTAATGTCGGGGCTGAAAACACGCTTGGCGATATCGATCTGTTTGGGATGGAGCGACCAAGCGCCGACGCAGCCTTGCAAGAAGGCGTTGCGGAACTGGGCTTCACAGGCCGCGTCATCGGCAAAGTCCCCGAAAGGCCCGTAGAAAGCTTTGATGCCGTATGTTTGGCAAGCGTCGACCATTTTGGCGACCGTGTAGTGCCAGAGGTCCTGTTGATAGAGCGTGCGGGGGCCTTCGTCCTCGCGTGGGTCTTCTAGGACGCCGTAGAACGGATGGCCGCCGCCGACGCGGGTGGTTTTCATGCCGCGCGACGCCGCCAAGTCGGCCGGGCCGAGGCTCATGCCGTGCATGCGGGGGCTGGCGGCGGCAATGGCTTCAACTTCCTTGACGCCCTGCGCGGTTTCCAAAAGGGCGTGGATCATGATCGGCCGGTTGATTTCGTGCTTAGCTTCCAGTTGCGCCAGCAGTTGATCTAGGTAGTGAATGTCCCAAGGGCCCTCGACTTTGGGCAGCATGATGACGTCGAGTTTGTTGCCTGCGGCGGCGACCAACTCGGTCACGTCGTCGAGAAACCAGGGGCTGTTCAGGCAGTTGACCCGCGTCCAAAGCTTGGTGCTGCCGAAATCGACGCTTTTGGCGACTTCCACGAAGCCGGCGCGTGCCGCTTCCTTGGCGTCGGCGGGAATGGCGTCTTCCAAATTGCCCAACAAAACGTCGACCTGTTTCGCCATGTCGGGAACCTTCGCCCGCATCTTTTCGATATGCGGCGGAAAAAAGTGAATCATCCGTTCGAGGGCAACCGGGACTTCGCGGAAAGGTTCCGGCGCGCCGATGGCGAGGGGCTGGAAAAACATTTTAGGAGGTTTGGTCATGACGCCTCTGCAAACTTATTCGCTAATAAATGTGAAGATGGCGGTGATATTGCACAGGCATACCGCACCGCACAAGAGTTTCGTTTCAACTTCCCTTATCGGACCAACGCTTGGGGTGAAGAACCCTGAAGAGTTCGGGGTCGATATCGAGTATTTGCGGCGTTTCCGGCTTGGGTTCCTCGGGTTCTTCCGGCTCTTCTTCAAAGGGGTTGTAGTCCGGGTTCTCCAGGGCCTGCTTGTAAACCTGCAGATCTTCTTCGGCCAGGAGGACGATTTGGTGGCGGTCAATGTCTTCATTGGCCAAGGCGTGACCGACCCCGGTCATCAGGCTTAAAGGATCGGCTTCTTTTTCGGCTGACAGAGGTAGGTTGAGGTTTGCGACGCCGTCCCGGAAGAACTCGGCGACGGCGAGCGCGCCCGATTCATCGGTGTCGGGGAGAATACAGGCGAACAAATGATCGCCGAGCCGTGCCAAAAGATCGCCGGGGCGTCGTACTTTCGAGCGCATGATTTCGGCAACGTCCCGTAACGCGCCGTCACCGCTTTGGCGACCGTGATTTTCGATGTAGGTTGGAAATGCGTCAATTTCAGCGATGACGACGGATAGGGGGACGCCTCGGCGTTGGGCTCTTAACAACTCGGTTTCCAACTGATCGTCGAAAAGCTTTCGGTTGGCGAGACCGGTGACGCCGTCGGTGGCGGCATGGGTGATTCTTTCTTTCCGGAGGCGCACAAGATCCAGAAGGTTTCCTAAGCGATGGCGAATGATCGTTTGTCGAAGAGGGCGGGCCATGACGTCGGTTGCGCCTTTGGAAAATCCTCGCTCAACATCCGGGTCTTGATGCGAATCGGCGAGCATGAGAATTGGGATTTCCGCCGTCCGCATGGTCGACTTCAGAGACCCCATGACCTGCAAAGGGTTCAGTTTTTTTGAGGCGAGATCGACGACGATGACATCGGGTGATTTTTCACTTGCCAATGCCATGGCCGCACCTTCCGTCGCCGCCTCGATGAGAGCCACATCTTCATTGAGAACCTTGATCAGGAATGCGGTCCCTTCTGGATCGTCCCCGACAATCAGAATGGTCTGCTGCATATTAACTTTCCCTGCGCCAATTCAGGTCTGGACAGTTCTATACTATGGTCTGAAGCATAGGATTTAAAGGGTTGAAGGAGGAACCGCCTTCGGCTTTTTGCCTTATATCGGCAGGTTGGCCGATGTCCGAACCACCCTAAAACCTAGGTCGTTCAGCCGGACGCCCGGCTTCCAGCTTTCACGGAAACTGGACCGCAGAACCCAGGCGTTGTCGCTCCAGGAGCCGCCCCGGATGACTCTTTTGCAATCTTCCGGCCCGGTTGTTGCGGCTGGGAAATGGCTGGGCTTTTTTGTGTAGATATCGGCGACATAACAATCTTCCGTCCACTCCCAGACATTGCCCGCCATGTTGAAAAGGCCAAAAGGATTGGGCTCCAGCGCTTTGGCGGGGGCCGTATTGGTGAAGCGTTCTCCGCATTGGTCGCCGAGGCAGTTGGCTTTACCGGCTGCCATATGCTCTCCCCACCAGTATTTACCGGCGCTCCCAGCGCGTGCTGCAAACTCCCATTCGGCTTCGGTTGGCAAGCGATAGGTCTGTCCGGTAATGCGGCTGAGCCACTCGGTATAGGCTTTCGCCTGGTGCCAGGAAACGCAAACCACTGGATGATCTTCGGTTTGTTGAAAACCGGGGGACTTCCAATCGGCGTTGTCGCGTTTTTCAAACACGCCATCGAACAAACCTGCGCAAGGTCCCGGCGTTTCCTGTTGCGGGTTGGCGGCGATAAAAGCGGCGAATTCGCTCCGGGTTACTTCCTGGATCGACATGGCGAAGGATTTTGGGATTTCTACCGGAATGGGATGGTTCTTGTCGGTTCGCTCATTGTTCAGTCCTACTCCCGGCATAGCTCCCATAACAAAGGAGGCAGGTTGAAGAAGAATCATGGACGGACAGTCGGGGCAGGCGCGTCCGTCAGCCAAAGCGTCTTGAAACGGGAGGGGGAGAGGCGGCGTTGAATAGGGGCTCGGGTTTTGCCCTAAGGTCGCCGTTGTTCCCAACGCCACGAGCCATAAGAAAAACGAAGAGGCTAAGCGCAGGCCGCGCTGTACGATTGGCTGGTTCCGCATGAGATCAATTCCAAACCGCTGGAGTTTGCCTTAAAATTTAATATAAGAAGGGAAAGCTGTTTGGAGCAGGAAAAATGAGCGGATGGGGGTGTCCCCACTATCGAGACGGCGCCTGCGGTAAGGTTTCCGGGCGTGACTGCGACCCGGGCATGAAGGGCTGCGTCTTGTTTGGGCGGTTTACCTTTGCCAACCAAGAAAAAAATGCACCGGCCAGCTTGAAACGTTCCGTGACGAAAAAAGCCGTCAAAGAAGAATAATCCCTCTAAAGCAGTTGCCGGTAAACGGCGAGATATTCCTCAGACATGCGGTTAGGAGAAAACTTCTCTGCTACCAATCGGCAGGCGGTATGTAACGCGGGGTCGCGGAACCTATTGGACGCATTCAGGATTTGCCGCATTTTTTGATGAAATGTTTGAGGTTTCGCCGGGTCAAAAGTTTCAGCCACCCGGCCTGAAGCTTCGGCGATTTCAGTCAGTCCACCACGTTCAGCCACCAGAATTGGGGTTCCAGCGGCCAGGGACTCGATGGCGACGAGACCGAACGGTTCATCCCACATCGACGGAACGACCAGGAGATCGATGTGGGTGAGGAATTTTTGCGCATCTTGATAGCCGATATGATTTGCCGGTAGGGGTTTCAGGCGTTGAGTGAGAATGTTTTCGTTTCTGCGGGGGCCGCGACCGGCAAGCCACAAGTGCCAATTTCTTTTGGGAAGACGCGCCATCTGACGGACCAGCCAACCGACACCCTTGTCCGCCGAAATTTGACCCAGAAAGCCGATTTGCAGAGGTTCGGACGGCGGGCGGATTCGTTTGGCAAGCGGGTTCGCGGGCGTCGAATTGAAGATGGCGGTTTTTATTTTGGCGTTTTTGAACAAACCGAATTCCAGATGACGGTCTGTCATAAACTGCGAACAGCCGACCACCGCGTCGACCCATTGGGTTGCGTTTATGGAATTCTCGGTATCCTGACGGCAGGCATCGCAGCAGGGACGTTCGCACCGGCGGCCTTTGTCGAACATCTGTTCCTTGCGGCAAAGGAGCGAATGGAGCTGAAGGGTATGGACGACGGGTATGCCTGATTGTTTGGCCGCCTTCCAGATAGCGGCAGGCGGAAAGGACGTGGTCATCGTATGAACAATCGTCGGTGCTTCCGACTTGATGATCTCGACAATACTTCCAATGACCTCCCTGCGGCGCTCATGAATACGGGTCATCAGGTTTTGTGCGATTGCCGTTCTTTCCGAGCGGATTTGCCTTAAGACCGGTGCGTTTGGAAAGGGAATGTCGTAGATGCGCACCCCGTTGTGCCAGCGGGTCTTCATCTCCGGGATATCGGGTGTATTGATAACGACGACCTCGACGCCGCCTTGAGCCAGCGTTTCCGCGAGACGTTGAACCGTAAAGGCCGATCCTCGGGCCGGATGGGGAGGATAACGGCGGCTGACTAGGAGAATTTTCATGGCGCTGACTTTAGGATAATACTTTAGTATCGCCAAGCGTGGTTGGACGCCTGAATGAAGGTAGGAATTGGAAAGATATGAGCAAAAGAAAAAAGACCAAAAAAGAGCCGGAAGCGGTTCGTCTGAGGTTGATCTATCCGTTGCACCGTTCACTTTTTGCGTCCGTATTTGTTGCCCAGGATGACGAGAATGGCCGTCTGGTCGCCGTGAAACGCTATCAACCGATGCCGGTTGTCGAGCGGCCCGATGCGGTCGAAAAAATTCCGGAGGCCGACATTAAGCATTCCAAGGAACGGTTTCTGTTCGAATTGGCGCAGATGGCCTCGCTTTCTCACGGCAATATCGTCCGGTGTCTTCACAGCGACGATTCCGGAGAAACGCCCTACTTCATTATGCCGCTGCATCCGGCGACCCTGTGGAACGAAATCTGGGTTCAAACGCCCATGCGGCCAAGACCGCGGGCGCTGCCGCAACGCCGGGTGGTGCGGGTTCTAAGGGACTGTCTGGAGGGACTGGCCCATCTTCATGAGCGGGATATCATCCACCGGGATATTACGCCGGCCAACTTCTTTTTAGGTCAGGGCGGAACGCTGCGCTTGGGCGATCTGAGCATGGCCAAGGGGGTCGAAGGAGAAGGCTTTACGCCGCATCCGGTTTTGGGCGCGCAGAGGGCGTATATGAGTCCGGAGTTGTTCGCCCGGCGCTTCGAACTGGTCGACAAACGGACCGACGTTTTTTCCATCGGCGTGCTCGCCTACCGCATGATCACCGGGAAACTACCGGAAAGCGAATACTCAAAAAGCGTCGTGCCGCCGGGTGAGATCGACTTGGAAATGGACAAGGCGTTGAACGACTGGATTATGGCGGCGCTCGAACGCCAGCCGCAGGATCGCCCCAAAGATGCGGGGGAACTGCTTGAGGCGCTTCCCGAGCTGTAATTATCCGAGTTCAGCGAGGATATCGTTCATCGGTCCCAGCCATTTTTCATAGCGCTTCCAACGGGCGACCGATGTTTTGTAAATGGGTTTGCGGACTTGGAGTTTGCTGGCTGTCATAATCGGCCGGTCGACCTTATGGAATGAGAGGCAAGCTTCGTCCCATTCCAGCCCGCAATGGGCAATGATCGCTTTGCTCCGCGCTTCGGGATCGGCGATGGTCTCTTCGTATTGAACCTGCATGATCCGGCCCGGCAAAACCTCTTCCCAATGCTCCATAATGCGGTGGTACTGCCGCCAATAGTGGGCGAGGTCGCCGATGTCGTAACTGTAAAGGTGGCCGTTGGCGAAGTTGGTAAAGAAACAGGAGAGCAGGCTGTCTTGCGGGACGCGGCGGCAATGGATGAGCGGCGCATTGGGAAACAACAACGCGATCAACCCCATGTGCATGAAATTTCCGGGCAGCTTGTTGGATACCTTCGAAACCTCGCCACCGCTCAATTTCATGAGCCGTTCAAGATACTGACCGGCCAAATGGCTAGCCTGATCCCGGCTTAAAAGAGGAAGGCAACGAGGCGCGCGTTTTGTGCGCCCCGTCATACGAACCGCGGCATCCGATATGCGCGGGATATCCATCAATTCTCCTGCCCCGAAAGCTTGCGGATGGGCGGCGATGATCTGTTCGGTCAAAGTGGTGCCGGAGCGGGGCACTCCGCCGATGAAGACCGGCAATTCGGAAGGGTTTCCCCAATCGGCGCGTTGTTCGAAAAACTCTTTGGTGAACACTTCCAAATAAAGGTCGATGTTCTTCTCTGTTTGTTCGCGGCTGTAAAACTGCTTATTCTTCTCATAGACGGAACGTCTCAACCGAGCGGCCGTGGAGTAGTGGGCGAAAGATAGCTGATAATCGCCGCTCTTTTCAAAGATACGGGCTAAACCGCCGTGAACGGCGATTCTCTGTCCGGCGGGAAGGCGCTTGTTTCTGACCAAAGAAAGCATGCGCTCGGTTTCACCCGACTCTGGGGTGATTTTGTCCATTTGGGCGAGTTGGCAGAGCGCGCCGGGATGGTTGGGGGCCAGCAGAAGGGCCGTGTTGAGCGCGTCCTCCGCGTCCTCCATGCGGCCTAAGTTGGTCAGGTTGCTGCTTAGGTTGACATAAGACTGCGGATTTTCCGGTTTGAGGTGAACGACCCTTTCGAGTAAGGGGTGGGCTCTGTCCGCCGCGCCGCATTGATTGTAGGCGTCGGCGAGCTTGCGTAAAATCTCGACGTTCTCCGGCATTTTGCGCCCGGCGTCGCGCAGGTATCGAACCGCCCGGCCCGGCAAGCCTTCTTCAAGATAAAAATCGCCCAAAGCCGCTTTGGCGTGGGCCTTGCCGTTTTCTCCGTCGCCGACAATCCGCAAGGCCTGAAGCGCTTTGGCTTTCATCCCTTTTTGCAGATAAATGACCGCTAGCCGTGCGTAGGGACGATTGAAGTTGGGATCGGCCTTAATGGCTTTTTCGTAGAAGGTGAGCGCTTCATCAAGGCGTTGCTGGGCATGATAGATTTGACCCAGTTGGTCGAGGGCGCCCGCTAAATTCGGGCGCAGTTCCAATGCCAGCTTAAAGGCGGTTTCGGCATCGGTTAATCGGTCGGTCAGCATCATGACCGTGCCGAGGTTGGTCAGTGTCGCCGGGTCTTCCGGCTCTTTATCCAGCACCTCGCGAAACAACCGCTCGGCATCGGCTGGGCGATGGGTCAACATGCAGATGCCGCCCAAAAGACGCTTGAGATTCAGGTGATAAGGATAAATCCGTAAGGATCGGCGGCAGAGATTTTCCGCCTTCTTCAGTTGATTTACAGACAGGAAACTTTGAACCGTGAGGCAAAGGTCTTCGGGTGTCTGCCCCGGTTTTGTGCGGTTAATGGAGGAAGAGGGGGGCATTGGAAAAAGGGGGCGAAAGGCTAGGCGAGGGTGCCGCCGCCGATTCCGGTGATGTTGCTGGTATTGATGGTCGCAACCCCGTTCAATTTGGCGATTGCCTGATAGGACGCCGTGTCGCCTGTGTTGTTGGTGTAATAGAGAGTGCCGTCGGTGCCGTCATAATCGTAGACGAACATTGCGTCGGTATCGGCCCCCTTGCCCGAGATGAAAGACGCCAAGGAGGTGCCGCTTCCCAAAACGGCAAAATTGCCCGTATAGGTGTTGCTGTAGTTGTTCCCAACACTGATGGGGCCCGTCAGCGCGCTGCCTGAAGTCAGGAAAACCTTAATCTTATCCTGGGTGGCGTTGAAATCGAGGATTACGTCGGTGGTTTTTGACGAAGCGGTGGTGACAAAATGGCTTTGCTGGAACGAGAAGGTGTCATTGCCCGCGCCACCCGACAAGGTATCGGTGCTTGCGCCGCCGTCTAGATGGTCGTTCCCCATACCGCCGAAAAGCGTATCAGCGCTAGCATTGCCCGTTATCGCATCGTCGCCATCGTTGCCGAACAAGGTGTCGTTGCCTGTGCCGCCTAAAAGACTGTCCGCCCCGTGGGCACCATAGAGTGTGTCGTCGCCGGTTTCGCCGTAGAGAGTATTCCCTGAAGGACTAGGTTTTTCAGTCAAGTTCGTTGCATCGGTGCTGGCGATCAGCAGATCGTTACCGGCTCCGCCGTAAAGAACGTCGCTGCCGGTACTTCCATAAATCGTGTCGTTGCCTGTGCCCCCATAAAGCACATCGCCGCCGTCAGAGCCGAATATCGTATCGGCGTTGGCGCCGCCCATGATGTAGTCGTTGCCTGTCCCACCATCGATTATATCGGCCCCAAGAGAGCCATATAGGGAATCACCCCCAGCTCCGCCCGTGATCGTGTCGCCGCCGGAGCCGCCCCAAATCTTGTCGGCTCCGTCGCCGCCTAAAAGCGTATCCGCTCCGCCGCCACCGTAAATGCTATCGGACCCTAGGTTGCCGTAAATAATGTCTGCGCCCGAGCCTGCCGAGGAACCAGTGCCCGATTCGCCATAAAGCTTGTCGTTGCCCGAACCGCCTTTCAGGTAGTCGTCTCCTGCATCGCCATAAAGCAGGTCGGCTCCGCCGCCACCGAACAGGCTATCGGCCCCGGCGTTTCCGTGCAGGGTATCGGCCTTTGATCCGCTCGTGGAGGCCGTTCCCGATTTCCCGAAAAGTAAATCGTTGTCGTCGCCACCGCTCAGGATGTCCGTACCATTGCCGCCATAAAGGGTATCGGCCCCCGCGCCCCCAGCCAAGCTGTCGGTGCCGTTATAACCCCAAAGGCTGTCGTCGCCATCGCCGCCAGAGAGAGAATCGATAAGAACGGCTCCATAAATTCGGTCGTTGCCCGCGCCCCCGCTGGCTGTGTTGGTGCCGCTATCGAATTGGGTGCCTGCGGTTCCGACGTAGATCAGGTCGTTGCCGGTGCCGCCATCGATCGTGTCGCTGCCAAGGCCGCCGTAGAGGCTGTCGTCGTTGGCGCCGCCGTTCATATAGTCGTTGCCCTTGCTGCCGTAGAGGATGTCGTTTCCGGAATCGCCGTAGAGGCTGTCGAAGCCGCTCCGTCCGTCCAGGTAATCGCTGCCGGTGGAGCCGTAGAGGGTATCGACGCCTTTGGCGCCGTAGAGGGAGTCGTTTCCGCTTTCACCCCGAACAATGTTCGTCTTGGTGTCATAGGTTGTTGCATTCGTCGTCTGGTAGCCGCCGTAGAGGAAATCGTTGCCCGCTCCTCCAGACACAGTGTCGGCCCCGGCGCTTCCTTTCATGATATCGGCTCCGGCACCGCCGCCCATATCGTCGTTGCCATCGCCGCCATGCAGTTTGTCGGCACCCGTGCCGCCGGTCATGCTGTCGTCGCCCGCGCCGCCATAAAGGGTGTCGTCACCCGCGTTGCCGGTCATGCTGTCATTTCCGGCATTCCCCCATAGGGAATCGTTGTCTGCGCCGCCGTCCATAACGTCGGTGAGCGCGCCGCCCGAAAGTTTGTCGTTCCCCGCGCCGCCAGCTAGGCTGTTGACGCCGGTGTCGGCGGTTGTCACTGAATTCGCGCCGTAGAGAGAATCGTTGCCGTTGCCGCCCGATAGAGAGTCCGCTCCTTGGCTCCCCGTCAGTTCATCGGTCCCGTCGCCGCCGAATAACGAGTCGTCGCCGCTGCCGCCGGAAAGAGCGTCATTACCGGCGTTTCCGGAAAGAGCGTCGTCGCCGTCGCCGCCATCGAGTATGTCGTTGCCGGTGCCGCCGTAAAGGGTGTCGTTGCCAGCGCCGCCATAGATGAAATCCGCTCCGCCATCGCCCCAAAGGGTGTCTGCGCCTGAATCGGTTAGTGACGTAGATTCGCTGGAAACATCGCCAAAAATCGAGTCGTCGCTCGATCCGCCATGAATTTGATCGTTGCCGCCACTGCCAAAAAGGATATCCTGCCCCTGGCTGCCGTATATGGTGTCGTTTGCGCCGCCGCCGTATACGTAGTCCGTGCCGGTTCCGGCCCAAATTGTGTCCTTGCCGGAAGCCGTTAGCGAGGTGCTGGTCGTGGCGTCGCCGAAAATCGTATCGTTGCTCGACCCGCCATAGAGCTTATCGTCGCCAGCGCCGCCGACGACAAAATCCGTTCCCGTGCTTCCATAAATCGTGTCGCTGCCGGCGCTGCCGTAGAGCAGGTCGCCGCCGGATGCGCCGTAGATCGTATCGTTGCCGCCGCTGCCCCAGGCGTAATCGGTGCCGGTGCCGCCGATTATCGTGTCCTTGCCTGTATCTGTTGCCGTTGTCGTGCTGGTAGTGCCGTCGCTGGTGTATTTTATATATCCGCCGTAGAGAAAGTCGACGCCGGTGCCGCCGCCTGCCGTGATGTAATCGCTGCCCGCCTGGCCGACGAGGGTGTCGTTGCCGTAAGCGCCGTAGAGCGAATCGTTGCCGTCGCCGCCGTAGAGCGTGTCGCCGGATGTATCCGTCGTCAAATTCGCCAAGTCGGCGTGCATGATGTCGTTGCCGGCGCTGCCGTACAAGACATCCGTGCCGAGGCTACCTTCCATGAAATCGTTGCCGGTACCGCCATAGAGGGTGTCGTTGCCGTACCCGGCCATCAAGGTGTCGTTGCCGCCACTTCCATGCAGAGTGTCGTTGTCGCTATGCGACGAAAAGGAATAGTTCTGCGTGTATGTGCCGGTGGTCAGCGTCGTTGCCGTTGACATCGAGGCGTGATGACCGAAAACGCCACCGGTCAAATAGTCGTTGCCCGCACCGCCATACAATTTGTCGTTGCCGAACCCGCCGACGAGTGTGTCCAGCCCGGCATGGCCGTAGGCCGCGTCGTTTCCTCCCCGGGCATAAATCACATCGTCGCCGGTATTTCCAGACAGGGTATCGTCACCTGAACCTCCGTAAATGGTCTGGCCGGTTTCCGGATCGGGCTCTGGTTCTTGTGCTGGAGAAACGGGATTCGGCTCAGGCACCGGATCGGGTGCCTGAACCTCTACCGGTGGCGGCGGAGGTGGAGGAGGCGGCGGCGGTGGCGGAGGCGGTGGCGGCGGCGGAGGTGGTGGGGGTGGTTCCTGTTGCGGTTCAGGCTCAGGCTCAGGCTCAGGCTCGGGTTCAGGTTCAGGCTCGGGCTCGGGCTCAGGCTCAGGCTCAGGCTCAGGCTCCCCCGTTGGTTCCCCGGTGGGTTCGCCAGTTGGGTCACCTGCGGGCTCTCCGCCAGCCTCGCCGGTTGCTTCGCCCGTCTGTTGCTGTTCGCCGGTCGCTTCACCGGTCTGCTCTTGCCCTTGTTCCCCTTCTTGTTCCTGCTGTTGCTGTTGGAAATTTGACCGGGTGGAATTGAGGGTGTTGAGAACGGCCCCGGCGATTTGGTTGATTTGGGCATCGGTGAATGTCGCTTCAACCGGGGCGTCTTGGGTGGCCGGGTTCCAGGTCCAGCCCTGGCCCGCCTGGTTGGCGACACCCAACAAGTCGCCCTGCGGTGAATAGACGGCGATTTCGCCGACGCTGGTCGAGCCGTCAGCGTTGGGTTCGGGCATGTTGACGATGGTGACGTTTTCGCCGTCCCACTGGACGGCCGCCTGAGTGCCGCGGATACCGATGGTGGCCGCAGGGGTTCTGACAGACATGGCGTCCGGTTCGGTCTTGGCGATCTGGCCGGAAACGAAGGTGGCGACCCCGGTCAAAAGGTTGAAAGTGGCATTGCCAGCCTGGGTGCCGGGGTCGTAGACCAACTCGTCCAGCACCATGCGGCCGTCTTCACCGAGCGAAAAGATGCTCTCGTCGACGAAAACGATGCCGATCGTGCCGCCGTCGCCGGTTTCGATGATATCGCCCTGATAGACCGGGTCGCCGTTTTTCAGCTCGACCTTGGTGCCGTCGGCCCGGGTAACCGTCGCCGTGCCCTCCAGCGTATCGACCGTTCCAATCGGTTCGCCTGGCCCCGCTCCCTGGGCTTGAGCGTATTGACCGGGGGCCAACGGTCCGGCGAGACGGGCCGCGATATGTCCCTCCAAGACCAAACTGTCCGAACCGATATGCAAATCGGGTGGCGGGGATTGCAGGAAGAAGTCTTTGACGAGGACGGTTTCGCCGTCGTGGGTGATGACGAGGTCGCTGCCGCTGCGGTTGAACTCGGCGGCCCAGGCTTGAAAACCTTGAGGCAATACAACGCTTTGTGCGCCAGGAGTAGCAGTGAGAATCGCCACTGGCTCCAGGGATGGCCCGGAGTCGAAAAGTCCCGAATGTGGCGCGTCCTGCTTCACTTGGCTTTACTGCCTATTAGGCCAAAAAATGGCGAATCTAATCTAACCACTAACATACTGTAAATTCACAATTTCCACTAAGCAAAACAGGCCTTCGGTCAAACAAATAACCGGAGTCGCGGCGATATTAACAGTAAAATATTGTTCAAGCTATGACGTGTTGCGTTAAGGATTGGGGAGTCTATGCGCTTTGACCGCCATATAAACGTCTCAGCAGGTCGATGAGGACGTTCCTTTCGGCTTCGGAGAGGTCCTTGGCGATGTTGCGTTCGTGCTCGGCGACTTTGCTCTTGAGCCTTTTGAGCATATCCCGCCCGGTATCGGTCAAATGCAGGGCGTGTCTACGGCGGTCGGTCTCGGCTTTTCGGCGTTCGACGAGGGTGCGTTGTTCCAGTTTGTCGATTACCGAAACGAGGGTTGAGCGGTCAAGCGCCAAGGCTCCGGCGAGGTCGTTCTGGCTGAGCCCTTCGTTGCCGCCGATAATCGTCAAAGCGCCGAAAAGGCCCGGGGAAATGTCTTCGGCGCCGACGGCTTCGGCGAAATTCTTGAAAACGGCGACCTGGGCGCGCCGCAAGTGATATCCGAGCAGGGTGTGAAGATTGTCGAAGTCGATCTCACCGGTTTGCGCCACGTTTAAGTCCGCCCTTTAGTATTTGATTAGTTTGCCATCCAACCTTGTTAAGCGATAGGGCAGGGGCATGCAACGGTTATCGCCTTTTGCCTGATCTGGTTGAACTCAAAAGAAAGGGCCATCTCCGAACCGGAAACGGCCCTTAAGCTCCTGTTATGGTTGCTTGACTAAAACTCCTGCCAGTCGTCGTCCGCGTCAAAATCTTCGGCCACCTCTTGGATCTCGGGTTCCCGTTCCTTCTTAGGCGAAGGCTTCCCGGCGGACGCGACCGGTTTGGCCTTGACGGGGGCAGGCCGGGGAGGCGTCGGCTGTTTCTGGGGCGGAGTTTCCACCTTGATTCTCCCCTGACCGGTTTTGAAGAAATCAAGCAATCGAACCAATTCCGTCGCCTGGTTGTCCATTTGCGAAGAGGCTGCATTGGTTTCCTCGACCAGGGCAGCGTTCTGCTGGGTCATTTCGTCCATGTTGGCGACGGCGGCGTTGATCTCGTCGAGACCCGTGGCCTGCTCTTGGCTGGCCGCGGCGATTTCGGAAACGATATCGGTCACCCGTTTGACCGAGGTGACGATTTCTTTCAGGGTCTCGCCCGCTTGGCCGACCAGTTCGACCCCTTGCTTGACCTGAGAACCGGAATTATCGATCAGGTCCTTGATTTCCTTGGAAGCCTCACTGGACCGCTGGGCCAGCGACCGCACTTCCTGAGCGACCACGGCGAAGCCCTTGCCCGCCTCACCGGCGCGCGCCGCCTCAACCGCTGCATTCAAGGCCAGCAGGTTGGTCTGGAAGGCGATCTCGTCGATCATCCCGACAATATCGGTGATCTGGTCCGATGAGCTTTCGATCTTACCCATGGCGTCGACCGCCGTGGTGACGATTTTGCCGCCTTTGGTGGCGGTGTCGCGGGCCGACATGGCCAACTGATTGGCCTGTTGGGCGCTATCGGCGTTTTGCCGGACGGTCGAGGTCATTTCGTCCATGGAGGCCGCCACCTCTTCCAGGTTGGAGGCCTGCTGCTCGGTTCGCGCCGCCAGATCGGAGGAGCCGGATGCGATTTCACTGGCCGCGCCTTTGACGCTGTCGGTGGCTTCGATGACGTTGCCAACGATGCCTGCGACGCGCGACGCCATGGAGTTAACGTCTGTTTTCAAGCGGGCGAAGGCTCCTTGGTATTCACCTTCGATCCGTTTGGTCAAATCTCCTTCAGCCATGGCGGACATGATCGTGACGACCTCGCTCAGGCCTCTTTCGACGGTTTGGACGAGATCGTTCATTCCCTGGCTGAGTTGCCGGTAAAAGCCCTCCTTGCCTTCGGTCTTCAGCCGCTTTGAAAAGTCGCCTGCGACAGCGGCTTCAACCAGTCCTTCAACCTCGCTTTCAATGGCGATCTGTCCGGTGATATCGTCGAATTCAATGACACTTCCTAGCCGGTCGCCGCTTGCGTTGATGACGGGGCTAGCCGCCGCGTCCATGGTGATTTCACCGATTGAGAAGCGGTATCGCGTGGGTTTAGAAAGAACGGCCAGAGCGCCTTGCCTCAGGTCGTTGCAGGTATGAAAGTTATCAAACCCTGCACCAATGATTTTCGATCCGGAGAACGTCGGAAGATGTTTAATTGCTTTTGACTCCAGAGCCGAAAATTTCTTCCCAAGCGCGTTGTTGGCGTAGGTGATTTTATGCTCCGCATCGACCATCAAAACCGGCGAGGAGACACTGTCCAGGGCGGATTGCACCTTTGCCGCCTGTGTGCCAAGGGCTCGAATTGTATCGAGGGACCGCGCCATGTCGCCGATCTCGTCTTTGTGGCTTTGGGCCGGGATGGAAATGTTCTGATCGCCGCGGGCCAGCCCTTCCATCGTGGCGGTCATTTGCCGAATGGGCTTGGTGATCGACCGGCCGACAAAGAACGCAACGCCGCCGCTAAGTGCTAGAATGACGACCAGTATTCCGCCGCTAATGAGCAGCTGTCTTTGAAATGCAGTATCGACATCATCAATGTAGATTCCCGAACCAATCACCCAGCTCCAGTCTTTAAACCCAAGCACGTAGGAAATTTTGGGGACGGGTTGTTCGAAGCCGGGTTTGGGCCAAAGGTAGTTGACGAATCCGGCGCCGTCTTTTTTCACAGCCTTCACGAATTCGACAAAAATCTGCGTGCCTTCAGCATCTTTTAGTCCAGAGAGGTCCTGGCCATTGAGGCTGGGTTTGATCGGGTGCATCAACACCACGGACTTTAGGTCGTTAACCCAGAAATATTCCGTGCCGCCGTAGCGCATGCTTTCAAGGGTTTTAAGGGCCGCTTTTTGGGCGTCTTCAACGGCGAGTTCACCGCTTTTTGCTCGTTCGGCAAAGGAATTGACGACGGAGTGAGCGGCTTCAACGATGTGTTGGGTTTTTAGTTTGCGGTCCTCCAACATGGTGTCCCGGAGTTCCACGAGGCTGTATCCCTTTACGAAGACAATGCCGAGAAAGCAAAAGCCAACGATCAGCCAAAGCTTAACGCCAATCTTTATATTGTTCATAGCGTGTCCCTGTTTCTCTGCCGCCATATCAGAGAGCCGGACGTCTTTGCGCGCTATTTGCTGTTGCGCGTTTTTATCGTTATTTCGTTTGACGGTTTGTTCTTTTCCGGTCTCTCGGCTTAGGTTTCGTTCTCCAGTTCAAAAAGTTTTTCCACCGCGAGAAGTGCGACCATACGGCCCTCCACCGTAACCAAGCCGCTCAAATAAGCTTCGTCAATGCTGCGTTCCATTTCCGGAACCGCACGGATTTCATCTTTTGGGATGATCAAAATATCGGAAACGGCATCGACCAGGATGCCGATCGATTTGTCTTCCACCGCGACAATTACGACAACATGGAGTTTTGTCGGTTCGGTCAGGCCCAGTCCAAACCGGGCGCGCAGGTCGTAGATCGGTAAAACCGCACCCCGAAGGTTGATGACGCCGCGAACGAATTTTGGCGTGTTCGGCAGGGTTGTCGTCTCGGTCCAGGCCTTGATTTCCCGGACTTCCATTATGTCGACGCCATATTCTTCGTCGCCAATGGTAACGGTGATGAGTTGGATGGTTTCACCGCTTTTGACAAGCGCACTCTCGGCTTCTTCAATCGGCTCAATCGCTGCCGTGTTGGTATTCATTGTCGGGAACCCTCTCCGGTACGTCGTGCCTTTATCGGCGTTTCGTTGTGTCCGTCGATCAATTTGCAGATCAAGCGTTTGCGAGCGCAGAAAACATTAATCGCTCTACAAACGCCTGTTCACTATAGCATTGTTGAGAAATCATTGGAAAGAATCAAGAGAATCAAGTTCTAAGCTCCTAAGAACTCGTCTTTTGCCGCGGCTCGTATTGCAAGCAATCCTATTCGCCTCCAATCAAGCGGAGTCCGGGCGACTTTTCCGTTCGCTGCTCAAAAGCCAGATAAGGCCGCCTGGAAGGGCGGTTAGAACGGTAATAAGCCCAAAAATGATTGAAAGTGCGAGGGCGTCGGATTCAGCAACTCCTACCATCGAGAGCAGGTTGACCATCGCTCCTTCACGTATGCCCCAACCGGCCATGGAAATGGGTATCGTCATAATTAAAATAACGGGGGGGATCAGAACGAGGCAGTCGATGAGTGTGATGTCGATATCCAGGCTTAAGGCAATGACAAAGGCCATAACGGATAAGCTTATGTGGCCATAAAGAGACCACGTGCCACAGAGCCCGGCATGCCGAAGCTGACTGAAGACGGTTTTGGTGTCGCTTCCGAGTATCGCGAGTGCCTGTACGGCCCGCCATTGATGAAATTTTTCGGGAAGCCTCTCCAATGCGATTAATAGGAACACACCTGCTATCGCCCCCAGCGCCAAAAGAGGAAAAATCCACTTTGCCTGGGTGTCTGGGATCCGGGAGAACAGCAGGGGTTGAACGGAAGCGACGAGAAGGACGAGTACAAGAACCGTCATTAAACGTTCGATCAAGACGCTATTAGCCGCCTTGCCAAGGCCGGTGCCTGTTTTCGCGGCAAGATAAATCCGAAAAGCATCCCCTCCTACTGAAGACGGGAGAGTCTGGTTGAAAAACAGTCCGATGTAGGTCACCCGGTAGGCGCTTAAAAACGGAAGCGGTTTCCCAATTGCCCGTAAAACCGAGGTCCAACGAAGCGTGTTGGTCACGGTTTGGGTTAGTAAAATGAGGGCAGCAAGCACAAGTAACCGGGGGTTGGCGGAAGCGAGACGATTACCGGTCTCTTCGATATCGACCGTTGAAAAGAGAAACCCCATTAAGCCAACGGAAACAATGATTTTCAGGGCTAAAAAAAGATGCTTCTTAGCCCGACCTGCCGTTTCACGCTTTTCTCCAGTTTCAGTCATTACTTTATAATTGGCGCTAAAACGCTTTCAGTTTTTTGTAGGCGAAGAGAACCATACGGACTAGAAGCCAGCCGTGCGAGAAACGGGAAATTTGGGTTTCCCCGTACTCCCTGTTGGCATAGCGAACCGGCACTTCAACGACTTTCAAATTTAACTTTGCCGCCCCGAAAATGAGATCGAAGTCGCCGAAGGGATCGAAATCGCCGAAGTAAGAGCGGTTGGCGACGATCTTCTGATAGTGCTCCCGGCTTAAGACTTTCGTTCCGCAGAGCGTGTCGGTAAAACGTTGGTTTAACAGCCAAGTGAAGATCAAAGGGAAAATGTGGTTGGCGATCCAATTCAAGAAACGCATGGCCTCGTCATCCATTGGGTAGATTAGCCGAGTTCCGTTGATGAATTCGCCTTTGCCCGAATTGAGGGCGTCGAAAAACTTCGGCATTTGCTCGGGCGGCGTCGTCAGGTCGGCGTCCAAGATCATGAGAACGTCGCCCCGTGCTGCGTCGAATCCTTTGCGCACCGCATCCCCCTTGCCTTTGCCGTCTTGGACCAGAACCTTGATGTCTTTGTCCGGGTAGGCTGCCTGGACCCGTTTCATTTCCTCCAATGTGCCGTCGGAACTGTTCCCTTCGACGAACATAAACTCCAGGTCTTCGCAGAACTGAGGCGTCCGTTGGATTGCCGCTTCAATGTTGCCTCGTTCGTTGCGTGCCGGGACGAGGACGGTACAGGACTTGTACCTGGGTTTTTGTTTGGCAAGTGACCGGACAACGACATAATTGCGGAGGCTGAGGGCGCGGACAAGGGGTAGCGTTCCTACATAGCGGTTGAGGAGCGACCCAATACCGAACAAGCTTTTTGGAACCAATTGCCGCCATTCTCGTCGGATGATTTCAAAATCGGCCAGCTTTAAAAGCGCCATGATGTCGCCTAGCGACATCCAGTTTCTTTCCGGCTCGGGCATCTTCATGCCGAGGTACTCGCCGGCTTTCAGCACGGGAGCCCAAAGAGGGGAGTGGTAGGAGACGATGATTCTGGTATCGCGGCTGCAAAGCCGGTGAAGGCTTTTGAAGGTATCGACGACGTCTTCCAAATCGCCGATTACGTCGGTCAAAATAATGAAATCGAAGGGGCCTTTGGCTTTCCGTAAGGTTGCGGGATTTTCAATGTCGCCTTCAATAAATTCCAAATCGGGATGGCGGTCGCTCGCAACTTCAACCATTTTTCCGCTGAGGTCCACGCCGACGCCCCTTTTGGGTTTGAGGGCGGCAAGAAGGTCTCCATTACCCGAGCCGAGTTGTAGGATCGTTTGGCCTTCCGGGATCATGAAGCGGAAATAGGCTAAATCCTGATCATGGAAATAGCGATTCCGATCAATCCATTTGGCTCTCTCGGGCGCGAACCTGTCAAATAGGTCGCGGATAACGGTTTTTCTTTTCGAAAGCTGCGGTGCCGCGCTTTTTACCACGTCTCGTTCCTCCTGCGTCAAGGCCGGCTTCCCAACAGCCGTTTGCTTGGCGTCGGGAGCGTTTATGGCGTAGCTTGCCAGGAGAGTAAAGAGAAAGGGACCTTCGTTTCCCAATTGGTAACTGAATAAAATCTGATGGAAAGCTTTTCGCCAAATTTAAAGTCTGGGATATGGGTGCAGGCCCAACTCCGCCTTTGTGATCAGCGGTGCATTCCTTTTGTCATTGTAAAGAAGGGCGATCCTGACGCCGGAGCGGTTCTCTTAAAAATAGTCATCGCCCGAGAGGACTGCCGGGTTTATAGCCGAGCCTACACTTTGGATGGCGAAAGAGGATGGTTTTGCGGAACCGGAGCCGTTGCCGTTTCAGAGGACGTGGCCGACGCCTATATTGAAAAACAGTTGAATTATGACAGGGACATTTGGGTCATTGAGATAGAGGACCCAAGGAGTCTTTATAAATTGGATGCTCCAATTATTGAATAAACAAACTATTTGGCATCCTGGTTGAATTTGGGGCCTTGGTAACGTATACGTAAATAATATAACCAAAACGTATTTATGTAGGCGGCATGATGAAAGGGAGAATTATGACGTCACCGTACCCCCATCTTTTGAAACCCCTGGACCTTGGTTTTACGACACTGAGAAACCGCGTGCTGATGGGGTCGATGCATACCGGTTTAGAGGAAGCGCCAGATGGGTTTGCCCGCCAGGCGGCATTTTTTGCTGAACGCGCTAAGGGCGGTGTCGGCCTGATCGTTACCGGAGGTATTGCGCCCAACAAGGCGGGCCGGACGGGTCCGGGTGCGACTATGCTGGACGTGGAAGAGAAGGTGGGTGACCACAAAGTCATAACCGAGGCCGTCCATGCCGAAGGCGGCAAGATATTGATGCAGATACTGCATACCGGGCGCTACGCCTATCATAAGTATGCCGTTGCTCCCTCGCCGATCCGGGCGCCGATTTCCATGTTTACGCCTCACGAGTTGACCGATGAAGAGGTCGAGCAGACGATAGACGATTACGTCCATTGTGCAGCGTTGGCCCAAAAAGCCGGATATGACGGCGTCGAAGTGATGGGCTCGGAAGGTTATCTGATCAACCAATTTATTGTGAAACGGACCAACCACCGTGTGGATCGTTGGGGCGGAGCCTACGAAAACCGTATCCGGTTTGCGCTTGAGATCGTCCGCCGCATGCGTGAAAAAGTCGGATTCGACTTCATTATCATGTTCCGTTTGTCTTTGATCGATCTGGTCGATGATGGATCGTCCTGGGAAGAAGTGGAGATTCTGGCCAAAGAGCTGGAAAAGGCAGGCGTCACCATTATCAATACCGGGATCGGTTGGCATGAAGCGCGCGTGCCGACGATTGCCCAGTCGGTTCCGCGCGGTGCCTGGACATGGTTGACGCGGCGGCTCAAAGGAGTCGTTTCCATCCCGCTTATCACCTCGAACCGAATCAATATGCCGGAGGTGGCGGAGAGCATTCTGGCCAATGGGGACGCCGATATGGTTTCGATGGCTCGGCCTTTCCTCGCTGACCCTGATTTCGTCAAAAAAGCGGAAGAGAACCGGGCGGATGAGATCAACGCCTGTATCGCCTGCAATCAGGCTTGTCTCGACCATATTTTCGAGATGAAAATTTGCTCATGCCTCGTCAATCCCAGAGCCTGTCATGAAACGCTTATCGAAATCAAACCGGCTTCGGCCAAGAAGAAGTTAGCGGTTGTCGGTGCTGGACCGGCAGGTTTGAGCTTTGCAATTACCGCTGCGGAGCGGGGGCATTCGGTTACCTTGTTCGAAGCTTCGTCCGAGGTTGGCGGTCAGATGAATATGGCGCGTCAGGTTCCCGGAAAAGAGGAATTTGACGAAGCCATCCGCTACTACCGCCGGCAATTGGAATTGCTGGGGGTCGACGTTCGGCTAAATTGCCGGGTTGGTGTAGCCGAATTGACCAATGGATACGATGAAGTGGTCGTTGCGACGGGCGTTTCGCCGCGCCGGTTGGAATTGCCGGGAGCGGATCACCCGAAGGCCTTAAGTTACATCGACGTTTTAAGAGAGAAGAAACCGGTTGGAGAAAAAGTCGCCATTATCGGGGCCGGTGGGATTGGCTTCGATGTGGCGGAGTTTCTTATTCATACCGGTGCAGAAAGAACGCTTTCGGTCGAAGAGTTTATGGACCACTGGGGTGTCGAGCAAACTCCGACTCAATCAG
>Ga0209475_10002138_pt1 | contig 21037 bp, 16 predicted proteins | sample tdDd471_FD_187128 | JGI IMG/M metagenome (GOLD analysis project Ga0209475, IMG submission 187128) | Marine sediment microbial communities from the Atlantic coast under amendment with organic carbon and nitrate - tdDd47.1 (SPAdes)... | ecosystem: Environmental > Aquatic > Marine > Coastal >... | reverse complement strand
CATTCGTAACCATCCCATTGGATGTGGTGTATTTTCCTGTAAATAGCGAAGCCCGATATGGCGAGCATACCGGATGACCTGACACAGCATTTGTCATATGGCAGCTTTCTCCGGCAATGCGATCTATATGGGGTGTTTTGGCAACTTGATCACCAAAATACCCCAAAGACTGCAATCGCAACTGATCGGCAAAAACATAGATAATATTCTTTTTCGTACTATTCCTCACTCCCGTCTCCTTCATTTGATCAATATCTCACTAACTTTTTCTTTATCTTTTGGACTTTTAATGAGTTTTTCATTAACTTCTGCAACCTTTTTAATGTCGACTTTTATATCCTTTCTGTCGTAACTCATTAAGCCGTTGATTTCTTCTTCCACATCACTCAGTTGTGTATAGATCACCGCAGATAATCCTTTGGCCGCAAGCGGCATTACCTGGTCACGAACCAGATTGCAGTAGGCATCTTCCAACTCTTCCCTGGTTTGAAAGTGGCCGTAGGAAAACATCCCCTCTATATTGTCTTTGGAGGTGTAGGTAAAGCCCCCGTATTCGGAAATTGTGAAAACTCTATTTTCATCAGGACTCAATGAAGACAATTCTTCACAATAACTGTGGAAGGATTTGATCTTTCCCCCTCCTGTATCAATCCAGCCGGAGGCATAATCCACCCACCGACTCGGATCGTATTGAGAAAGCCAATCGCCTATGGAGCGGGAATCGAACTGTCCCCAGGACTCATTGAAGGGTACCCACATTCCTATGGAAGGAACATTGTAGAGTGTATCTACCATCTCTTTTAGTTCCTTATTAAATTCATTCCTTGACTCCAGAGAATTCCGGTTGACCAGTTCATACCAATCAGATTCGTCGTCCCGTTTTACCTGAGCTACAGTATTTCCGATAACTTCCAGCATCTCTTTGGTTTCCATTTTCTGACCGGTGGATAGTTTTCCTAAGATTTCAGGGGCCACTTCGAGTTTCCCCGCCATTAACAACTGAGGTATGAGTTGATCAAAAGCCAGTTTCCCTCCATTTATCATGTCCTGCCAAACAATCATTCCTAATCTGTCGCACCAGTAGTACCACCGGGCAGGTTCTATCTTCAGGTGTTTTCGCAGAACATTGAACCCAAGCTTTTTGGCTATTTCTATGTCAAATCGCAAAGCCTCATCGTCAGGAGCAGTATAGAGACCCTCAGGCCAATACCCCTGATCCAGTAAACCGTTTTGGAAAATTTCCTTGTTGTTCAAACAGAGTTTTAATACTCCCTGAGAATTCCGGGCAATACTGAATTTTCTCATTCCAAAATAGCTTTCCACCTTATCCAGAACATTTCCTTCGTCGATAAGTTCAAGAGTCAGGTCGTATAAAAATGGATTTTCCGGAGACCATAACTTTGGATTCGGTAGTGGAATTGTAATAAAGGTATTTGCCTGCTCTATAACAGAGACAACCTCCCGGCCCTGCTCTTGAATCGAAATCTTCACTTGGGCGTAATCAATTCCTGAAACTTGACAATCAATCCCGATTTCTTTGTGATCAATATCGGGGTGTAGTTTCATTCCGGAAATGTACATATTCGGAACCTCTTCCATCCATACGGTCTGCCAGATACCCGATACTGGGGTGTAGAAAATATCTTCAGGTGTTTGGGTTTGTTTTCCGTACTGCTGCCCCCCCTTATTGGTGGGATCAAACACTTTTACGATCAATTCGTTAATTCCTTCCACAAGGAAAGAGGTGACATCAAAATGAAAGGGAGTATAACCTCCCTGGTGGGTATCGACTGTATTACCATTGAGTATCACAGTTGCCTGCCAATCTACAGCTCCGAAGTGAAGCAGAAACTGTTTCTCTGGTACAATCTTTTCAATTTCGAATTCAGTAGCATACCAGAGAAGTTCCTTCTCTGATATTCTGCGCTCCACTCCCGATAGAGGAGATTCCAAACAGTATGGAACCAATATATCTCCATCAAACTCTACGACCTCTTCAGCATTCAAGGGAGTTATTGCGTATTTCCAAAGGCCGTTTAAATTCAGCCAATTTTCCCGTCGCATTTGCGGTCTGGGATATTCATTAAAGGGTTTCATTTCTTCACTCTTTGATAAAAGCATCTATCTTAATTCCTTTTTTCTGTTGTATAATTACTTTAGGGTCTGACGAACCTGAGCACCATGTCTTTATCCGACATGTTATTGTCCCATATCGACTATGTTGTAGGGAGTGAGAAATGAATTCTGAATTAGATCTAGCTGCGACCATTCAAAATACACATCATCATGTCTACAGTAAAAGCGAAATGCTTGATTTTTTCAAAAAACATCACGACAGTCTGCATATTGATATCAAGCAGCTATCAGAGGAAAGTCGCTTGATTTTCCATATCGGAAATGTTCCCTTTACATCAACTCTTGAATTTGTAAAAACTCTGGAGAAAGTCGATGATAATTGGGACGGACTGATTGTGACCAAGGATCTGCACTATGTAGATATTCCCATGCATAATCATGACTTCTATGAAATCATTTATGTGTCGGAAGGGGAAATTGAAAATGAATTCAAAAATGGTGAGAGTTATTTATTTAGAAAGGGTGAAATCTGTTTTCTTGATAAAAGGATATATCATACTGTAAGAGCTAAGACCGATAAAACGGTGACCTACAATCTTATCGTATCTGATGGATTGAAAGATATGTTACATCCTTTCCTTTTGAAAAGAAGTTTATTAGACCTATATTTCTCGCAGCAGGGATCAAATGATTTCTTAATAATCGATACCAAGGAAAACGACAGAATCCAGTGGATCCTCTTCAATCTGATAAAAGAGTATTTAATCGACAGCTCCAAATGTTCATTGGCGGTTCAGGGCTATTTTTATCTTTTTCTTGCAGAGGTTGAAAATATGATGGGGGAGCGAGCATCCTCCTCTGTGGTCCAGAATAATTCCAAGACTTTTCTAGCGGAAACGACCATGACCTTTTTACACAGTCACTATCATAATGCTTCGATATCACAACTGGCAGATATGCTACACTACAACTCTGATTATCTGGGGCGGTTGTTGAAAAAGGTTATGGGGAAAAGTTTTTCTACATTATTGCAGGACGTGCGCCTTGAAAGGGCACAACGGCTCTTGGATCACAACGACTTCCCCATTGAGTCTGTGGCTGAAGAGGTTGGATATCTCAGTATCAGTTCCTTTCATAAAGCTTTCAAGAAAAAATACGGAATGACTCCTGGGGAATATAGAAGAGCTACGCCTCCTGTTCCATCCTCGAAGTAACAATTTAATATGCCAAAATGAAAACGCGTCATAAATGTTGCATTTTGATGAGGCTTCCGAATCTTAATAAATTCGAGTCAGCAAATATTCGAAATATAATTTGACAATAACTGCGAAATCCGTATTTTCTATCAGTATCTGAAAACCGTCCTATAGTTTTTTAGAAAGCAACTCAATTTGTAAGGAAATTCATATAAAACAATGCCCGTGGTGTATTTTTATACATCCGTGGGTCTTTCTATGTGATTTCAGATAATATGGAAAACTTTCCATATTCCCTGTTTTTCTTTACAATACCTGAATGTTCAACTTCGTCATTAATCTGCTCCAAGTTATATTTTCTTCAATCTTTAAGAAGGAAAAGGATGTTATTTTTACAATTCTGATACTTAAAAAAGAAAATGAAATCTTAAAACGTCATACTTCTTTACAAAAGCAAAAGTTAAATCTCAGAATAAAAGATAGATTCTTTCTTTCTCTGATTGGAAAGCTTTCAAAACAAGCTATTTTCCATCTTTCAATAGTAAAACCAGAAACACTTCTAAAATGGCAGAGGCAATTTATCAAGAACAAATGGACTTTCAATAACAGGAAAAAAGGCAGACCCTATATTAAGAAAGAGATTAAAGATCTGATCCTTGAAATGAAACAAGATAATCGATTCTGGGGATGCAGGAAAATATCCGATGAATTGAAGAAAGTTGACATTGATGTTCATTACACTACTGTAAATAAAATACTACAGACATTTCGTAAAAATGGTCAATTGCAGTCAGTTGGTTGCTGGAAGAAATTCTTGAAAGCACACTGGAACTCGCACTACAGCATGGACTTTATGACCTTAGACACTTTATTCGGAAAGAGATTCTACCTGCTGGTAATTCTGGAGTTGAGATCAAGAAGAATTGTAAAGTGGAGTTTGACTCAATTTCCTACCAGGGAATTTGTAAGGCAGAGGATTATTGACTTTTCATATGATTATCCAGATAAAAAGTATCTGATTCATGACAACGCGGCTCAATTTACAACTATTGATTTTAATCAATATGGTATCAATGGAGTCAATACATCACCATCTGCACCAAATATGAATGCACATGTTGAAAGAGTTATTGGAACTATCAGGAGGGAAGCACTAGATCATTTTCTCCTGTTTTCTGAAAAGCAGATCTGCAAAATCATCAAAGAATATGTACATTATTATAATAACTATAGAACTCATCAGGGCATAAATAGAATTCCTAATGGAGATATCCCGGTAGGAAGTGGATCAGTACGAAAAGAATCAATTTTATCCGGGACACATCATCATTACTACAGAAGTTCAGCCTGATTTAAAGCCCGGATGTATTAAAATACACCACGTTCTTCAATTATTGTCTTTTTATTTTTATTCACTAAAAAACTTTCAATTTCTTTATAATTTGTTTTTATGTCTTTAATTAATTCTCGTTTTATGTATTCAGTCTGCAGTTTTACATCATTCTTATTTTCCATTTATACTCGAGACCTCATTATTAATCGTAATCATTTACAGCCACAAAAATCCAAAGCTTCTCTGGCATACTCTTTCCAGTTCTTATTATCAGTTTTAATTATCAGAGTTGGTAATAATGATTCCTTTGCAATTCTGATAAACTTATCCTGTTCCAATTCATACTCCAGAATCTTCCTGTGTAAATCACCTTTATCAAGATATTTTTCTCTACTTGATAACCTTTCTTCAATACACGATGAAGAAATTGTAAGAAGTACTGTTTTTGCATTGCATTCCGAGAGTTTACTTTCAATTTCAGAAATATCACTTTCTTTAAAGGCATGAAGATGATTTAAGTGAAACCTTTCAAAGATATAGAAGATTCCTCTGGATTGTAATGAGGCTGGTCCTAAGTTATTTCCCCAGTCACCAAGTTCTGAAAGAATCTTAATTCTTGATTTTAAAACTTCCAAATGTTCGATCCGGTTAGATCTAATCAAAGAACCATTCTGTTTATGTAAGACCTGCGAATAGTGTTCACCTAATACAATCAGGCTTCTTTCATATTTATCTGCATGAAGGATTTTTATTGCATTAAGGAGTGATGTTTTCCCGGAATGAGACATCCCTTCAATTACTAGTCCACGTAGATGTTGATAATTCATTGTATCCCTCAGTATTAGGTGCTTTAAATTATCATAAACGAGAGATCAGTTTTTTTCACGAAGAAAATATCATTCTAAATTCTAATCTTTTCTCACCATCCCAATCTACTTCACCCATTGATTCAAAATTCATGTATTCTAAAAAGTTCTGTGATTTAATATTTGGGGTGTGAGTTCGTGCAATAAAACCATCAAACTCTTTATGTTCTAACTGGTAGTCAATTAAGAGATTAATTGCTTCTGTACAAAATTTCTTTCTCTGAAACTGTTTCAGAATTCCATAACTTATTGCTGGAAGTGAAGCTTTAATATTATGTATTCCGATATATCCAATAAATTTATTATCAATGAGTGTTTTTATTGATAAATAAATATGATTTTCAGCTTTGACCATATTGGATAATTTTTCTTTAGTTTGCTCAAGAGAAAGAGGACCATTCTCAATGATATATGGATGAATATCCTTATCTGAAAACAGTGAGTAATAACCGATGAGATCGTCTTTTTGTATTGGTTCAATTTTGATTCTATCATCTTTTGTATTCATTTTGTTTTCCTTATATTAATGTCTAGACAACCCAAATAATTCATCATCAAGTCAACTTGTTAATTGCATTTATGAATCATCAAGACTTCTTGTTGAACGCATTTTTCAATTATCAAGACCTCTTGTTACTCATTTTGAATCCTAAAATAACTTGTTTAATGACTTCTTCATAATCACTTCCGGTATCAATAAACTGAAAACCATACTCCTGGCATTGTTCCTTGATTATCTTACTTTCATCAATATATTTCTGAATATAAGAGAGAAGTTCTTTTCTCTGTACCCCTTCAGTCCAATCCCCTTTCCTGGCATGTTTCAATATCTTCTCCATTTTCTCTTGGGGATAAATGTCGGGATAGCCAAGGAAGAGGATGTCTACATTTTGAAGAGCTGGTTGATCAACAATATCTATCGGATAAAGCTGATAAACATCAATTACAGCACTTATACTTTCAAATACCAGGTGTTTTAGGAATTCGGCAATAAATGGAGCCGTCTTTTTGCTGACTTCTTTTGAATCTTCAAAATGAGAAATCCCGAGATCAGGATAGAGATTTTGCGATGTAGAGACTATTGCATCGAAGGGAATATATGAATAATTACCATCCTTAGATAGCTGTTTTGATAGAGTTGATTTCCCAGAACGAGGGACTCCGGCAATAATTATTGTCTTCATAAGACCTCTTGTTGATTCAATTTTTTCATTATCAAGCCATCTTGTTAATGGCTTTTTTGCATTATCAAGATGACTTAATCCTACCCATTTGAAGCAAATCCCTGTATTTTCCATCTATTAACATATGGTCTTTTAAAGATCCTTCGATATTGAATCCGAGCTTTTCATAGCATCTGACAGCTGCTTTATTGTCTGAATAAACTCCCATTTCAATTTTATGGAGATCTAATTCATTAAAGGCATAATCCAGTAAAAGCGTTATAGCTTCAGCAGCGAATCCCTTATTTCTATCAGAGGATTTTGCTATAACTATGCTTAAAACACCATTTTTATCAATCCAGTCTATTGATGTGAGGTCTATTCCGCCAATATAGGTTTCAGTTTCTCTATTAGCTATCGCAAAGAAAACTCCATCTTTAGGAGGTTGGGAAATTATACTTCTGACACTGTTTTCAATTTCATCCATTGGTCTTGGATTCCGGTATTTTCTACCCATCCATTTAGTGGTTATTTCATCTCTTGTCCAGTTGTATATATGGGCACTATCTTCTTCTCTGTATTCCCGTAATATAATTCTATCACCTGTTATAGTCTCCATTTTCATTTACCGCTTTATCATAATCCCTTTCATATATTTCTCATTATGAAGAGTATATATTTTATCTTTCTCTTCTTCATTACAGCCCAGTAGAAGCTTTATTTCTGAATCTCGCTTCAAGCTATCAACTGTACAAATGATAGCATCCAGTTTTTTCTCTGTTTCAGAACCAACCCAGATATCAATTCCTCCACCATCCATTGAAGAGGTATCTTTTAAATATCCATAATCTACTGGATAAATTAAATCTGAATACTTGGGATGTACAGATCCTTGTGGTCTATCAATTACAATCTCTGATGTCTTTATGATTTCATCTAAGGCTTTCCAAAAATCTTTGTTTACAGTTTTCATCATTAATTAGTATGAATGCTTCATTATTAAAAGAAAAGTCGCTTTTCTGAAAAGATTGATTTAAAATTAAAAGTCATCATGACACCAGTTGAAGTCGAAATAATTCAAACCAAATTATTTTTTTCCAACATTCTATACATAAATGCGTCTACCTATATGAAAGGAGAAATAATTGGAAGATACAATTCACTATATCAATTCATTTATTGAAGGGAATAATGAGGCATTTGAGAAGATAGTTATTAAATATGAAAAACTGGTCAACTCATTTATCTCTGGTAAAGTCCCTGAGAAAGATGTTGATGATGTAGTGCAGGAAACCTTTATCAAAGTGTTTATAAATTGTGCAAAGCTTAAAAACCCGGCCAGTTTTAAAGCATGGCTTTTTGCAATCTGCCGTAATTGTATCAATAATTATTTGCGTGATAAAAACAATAAATCTGAAGAGATATTATTAATCGAAGATCTTCCTGCAAAAGTTGAGATTCAAAAAGATGAAAATCCTATTTTAATCATCGAACAGGCAATTCATCAGATGCCTCTACAAAAACAATCAAACTTAAAGTTAAAGTATCTCTGTGGTTTCAGTTATAAAGAAATTGCTTCATTAAAGGGTATCTCTGAAAACCTAGTAAAAAGCAGATTGTTTGAATACCGAAAAATACTAAAACAGATAATTGAAAATCATCAGCAGAATTTAGTCTCCTTCCCATTAAAAGATATCAAGGAGTGTATTATGGAAAAAATTGACAATATTAAAAAAGGTGCAGAGATAATTACCGGACTATCATTAAATCATCAGGTTAAACTCTGTGGATTTGTAAAAGAGAATAAAAAATTTGATGCTGACCTTTTAGAAGGTATAGGTAATCTAAATGGAGGTGAAGAATTTGTAGCAACATTTAATGGAAAAATATCATTTTCAGAGTTCGCTGATTTATTATGTTTTATTCACAAAGATACAGTTGAAAGAATAATAACAAATTATACAAACAGTGATGTAAACTTTGCAAATCAACTGAATAGAGAGATTACATTATCTGACCTGAAGGTTTCAGATAATAAGGCATTTTTCTTAAAATCTGAAAAAATAACAGACGATCCCGACAGTATTATTATCGCTTTATCCGGTTACATAGATAATACCATTGTAGCTGGTGAATTTGAAAAGAAAATGTTGACCCTTATTGAGTCAGGATATGTAAACATTATCCTCAATTGTGATGGTTTACATTATATTTCAAGTGTCGGTTTTGGTGCATTGATTGTGATTTTAAAGGAAATTGCTGTAGTTAAAGGGAATTTGATTCTATGTAATCTGATGCCCATATTTGGTGAAATCTTTTCTCTATTAGGACTCTCCCATTATGTTGTCAAGGTTGACGCAATAGAACAGGCACTAGAATATTGTTCAAAATCAGATCGTAAGCAGGTGATTATCAAAGAGAAAAAGAGCGATCTGATTCATTTAATGCCTGAGAATAATAGTGGAGACAATAATCTGAATTTTTACAGTTATTACAGAAATAGTGTTGAGCCTTCATATAATTATTATGATTACAAGAAAATGGAAAATAATAAATGGGCTGTAATCCGGGCTCAAATTGCGGGGAAAGGTTCTGAATCAGCTGCTATAAGCTCTCAAATCTCCTCAAGTTTTCATTTATTTTTTGAACATAATTCAGATAGGTTAGCATTAAATGAAGTGCTTTATTTTATCAATTCCCAAATACTTGATCTTAAGTTCCATAATCGATTTGCTGTTTTAATAATTATGATTGTAGATGGAAACACAGGTGAAACTTCAATCTGCACTGCCGGAGATCATCACATCCCTTTCTATAATGCTGCTGAGCAGCAAATGGAGTTTCTTGATCTTCCGGAAACTCCCGGACTGGGTATGTTTCCTAATCATCTAATCCGGGCAAAAAGTCCTTTTCAAATAACGAATAAGATATTTAAGAGAAAAGATACAATCTATCTTTTTACTGATAGTTTAGAAGATTCTCTCAGAGCAAGTGATACTGAACCATGGTGTGAAGAGTTGGGAATGGAAGGAGTTTTCAATATACTCAATAAATATCACAAGTTAAATAATACTTCTCTGCAGAATGAAACGTCTCAGAATTTGGAAAAAATAGTCAATTCTCTCATTGAAGAAGTAAAGATTTTTAAAGGTGATTTTAAACAGTATTTTGATTCGGATTTATTGATTTTGGCTTACCAATTTTTGTAATTTATTATTTGAATAGACTCCAGAATAAATTAACGAGTTGTCTTGTTAACTATGATTTTCAATCAACAAGACCTCTCGATAACCTGCTTTCCTCTGTCATAAAGATCTCTTGTTACCTGCGATTTTGAAAGATTAAGACGTCATGATGATGAAAAAATGACGTTATCAAGAGAGCTTGTGCTATATCTCATTGACTGCTATCTTCAATCAATGAGATATCTTGATTAGATGCAGATATTGTTCTTTTCATCTAACTGTTCTGACTAATTTACCATCTTCGGATTCAGTTGCAGATAAGCTGAATGATAACTGAGGAATAAAACCTTCAGAAACTGGATTCATGTAATTAAAAGCTGGTAGGACATATATTGTTTTTTCGTCCGCTGTTAATCGAACAGCCTTCAAAAGAGATGATTCCAGTTTGATACTGATATTCAATTTCTTTCCAACAGATTCTCTTAAATCCAATACATTATCCATAGGCATCAGAATTATGTGTGCTATATCAATCTCGTCAGTAGAATCCACAACATTTTCTTGAAGGAGTTTTATAAAATCATCCTTGTTCTCACTGGTGATTGTGACATTATTCAATGAGTTGATAATTCTAAACTCTCGATCCTCCATTTCATTCGAGTTAGGAGCACGACTCTTCAAGTCAATGATTACCTGATTCTCTGAATCTCGATCTAATCGAACCCGATGGTTAATGTAAAAAGATTGAGGCTCTGTAACAATGGTGCTTGCAAATATTTTAATCATTTCTTCCCAGTCCCTTGAAGCTTCTCTTTTGAGAATCGGGTAATCACCAATTTCTGGATATGTAATGATAATTGATTCTTGATGAGTACCAATGTTGATAGTAATATATTCAGAATTGTTCAGGTAACGTCTATCTTTACCTATTATACTGATCTTTCCAGACAATAAATCGGTGGAATATTCATTATCAGTAAGTCCATGATTGATATATTTCAAGTTATCTGCGCCCAAATTTGCATAAGCGTCTTTCATTGCTATTGCTGTTGGCTCAATGAAATCTACCAGAATCTCTCCCAATCCCGAGAAAACATCTACATTATTAACTTTTATTACCAGATCCTGCGAGTTGTATGTACCTGGTTCAAAAGCGAAAAGATTTTCAGGTTTATTATTTAATAAAGTTGAAACTTCATAACTCATAACCTTACTTGGTAAGACTTGGGATACTTTTTCCGAGTCTTTCTGTTTACTGACATTCGATTTGTTAGCATTTTCTTCTGAAGAGGATTTACTGATTTCTGCAGTCGTCACACACCCTACCAAGAAAATAGATGCGATAATTATCAATGTTGCGAGTTTTTTCATTTCTTCCTCCGTTTCATAAATTATAAAACAAAGAATGAGTAAATCAAATAGGAATAATTCCTATAGAATATAGACATGGCCATCTTGAAGATTTAATCAGTAATTAGAAAGGAAAATCATTCTAGAAAAACAAAATCACAAACAAAAGAGCGTCAATATCAGCGTCAGTACCCAAAAGGACATAATTGCTCTAAGTGCTCTAAATAGCTTAAACGCTTGCTATATAAGGGTTTAGAGCAAAAAAAAGACACTCAAAATGAGTGTCTTTCATGGGTCCACAAGGACTTGCCTTCCTATCGAAATCTCCTGATTTCTCTTTCCAGACCACCTCCGTTTGCTGCCGCTGCATCCCTGCAGCTAATCCTCGCTGACTCGGCGCAAACTCCTGCTTCAAGTCCATGTGGACTTATAAATAAAAAAAAGACAATCATCGGAATGATTGTCTTTAATTGTGGGTCCACAAGGACTTGAACTTTATCATCATACTTATGTCGTCCATATACTGCTGTATAGGGCGGTGTTTCAGGGCTTATGTAGTAATTTTTCCATATAAACCTACTGGGCTCGTATAATAAGAGCATCGATATCAGCGTCAGAATTCACTGAACAATAATTCCATCTTCGTATAACATATCCGGGCAAAAATCTTGTTCATGTAACCATTGGATACTTCCATGAAACGGTTTTACAGTATTAAATAATGATAAAGTTTTCAATTCTTTGAAGATACCTTTATCCAGGTATGGTTTTACATCAAATAACCTTTTCTCGTTATTTGAAAATGTTATGAGTAATGTATAATCTGGATTTGGTCTAACCTCTTTTACTCGTGGATTCATGAGAAACTCCTATTTTAATGGATCTATTTTGAAAATCTCATTTCCTTCACTTGCTAACTGCCAATCAGCCATAATTTTATCTTTGTGAATTTCTATTCAAGCCTCAACAAGTATCAATTTATTTGATTTCAATGATCCTTCAATTAATTCTCTTGATAAAGATCAAGAACCTGCAAACCGCTGCTGCCAACAACATAAGCATATTCACCTGACACTGCCACATTTGCTGCAAAACCGAGATCCAGTTCATCAATGATATAAGGATTTCCAGGATCGGAGATATCAATTATACGGATATTATTTATGAAATCGATTACGTAAACATAATTATCCAATACACTGACGTTATTAATACCCGTTGGCAACTGAATAAAACCTGCTTCAGCAAGAGACGACGGATCGGAAATATCTATGATTCTCAGGAAATCTTTGTCTGCGACAAATGCAAATTCCCCCTGGATCGAAATACCGGAGAACTCGGGATTAGCTGATGTAATAGAATCAATTTCAACAGGCAGCCTTGGATTAGAAATATTAAAAGCGATAAGCCCCATTGATCCATCGGCAAGAAAAGCATAATCACCTGAGAGGGCAATCCCTTCTGCCTGACCGAAAGTATTCGAAGCGCCGATTATTTCAGGAGATTCAGGATCTGAGATACTGAGAACCTGAAGGCCAGCCTGTTCATCAGCAACAAATGCCAAATCACCTTTTATATCAATATCCATTGCAAAATTAGGAGTATTACAAACTCCGACAAGTACCGGGCTGGCAGGATTACCGATATCAAAAACATGTACACCTTCTGTTTCATTTGACATATAGGCATAATTCCCGGCTATTTTTATACCCGAGGCAAGACCTGCCGTATTTAAACTTCCCAATGAAACCGGATTTGACGAATCAGATATATCTATAATTTCAATTCCATCAGTATCGTTTGCAATATAGGCGTATCCGCCCGACACAACAAGGTCCTGAGGATCCGAAATCCCTATATTTCCGCTGATAATAGGTTCGGGTATTCCGATTTCACAGATCTGCAGACCTTTGGAGTCATCCGCTATATAGGCATATTCACCATTGACTGCTATCCCTATAGCTGAGCCCGGTGTATCCCTGACTGCGGAAAGACGGGGAGCATTGACTCCGCCAGGTTCATTAATGGCGATGATACTGAGACCGGAACCCGAAGTGGCTACATAAGCATAATTTCCTGTAACCGATACAGCCTTAGCATCGTCAGGTGTTGTTATACTGTCAGCAACTTCCGGAGAAAGAGGATCACTAATGTCAATGATCTTTAAACCCGCCGAACCGTCAGCGACAAAAGCATAGTTTCCGCTAATTGTAACTCCCGATGCGGTACCGGAAGTATTACAAGTGGCAACAATTGAGGGAATAACCGCTGAAACATCTATGACCTGTAGCCCCATCGCTCCATCTGCAATATAAGCGTAATCACCAGAAACGACTACATCATAGGCAGTTCCCGGAGTATCGACGGAATGAATGATAGACAACTCGGGATTCGACAGATCGATAATACATAGTCCCGCATTTTCCTGTGTGATAAAAGCCCTATTCCCCGATACGGCAATACTCGTCATTCCTGATCCTATGGATTTAGAGCCTGATTGAATCGGATTATCAGGATTTGTGATATCGATAATATTAAATCTGTTATTTTCACCGGACAATACATAAGCCCAATCTCCCAGGACTGTTACATCTGATACAGAATAATCATCAAAGATGCTCCTGACAAACGGAAATTCGGGATTGGAAACATCTATTATCTGAAGTTCATAAACACTGTCTGCAACATAAGCGTAATTGCCTGAAACTTCTATATCCCCCACCGATCCCGTAGCAAACAATGATGCAATTATTGAATTGTCGGCCGATGGGAAAAAGCCTGCAGTACCGAAAACAGCATTGCTGTATAGTTCATTTGAACCACCGAAAAGTTCCTCCGGTATTACTCTGTAGAAATACGAAGCATCACGCTCTAATCTGGAATCTGAAAATGATGTAGAAGTTGTTTTTGTAATTCTTGTATAATAACCATTTTGTTCATCTGACCTTTCAAGGATATAACTTGAGGTCCCGGGGATTGAATCCCACTCGATATTTATCCCTTTATAAACAGACTCTGTATGCGGTGTGAGTGTCGTTTCAGACAGAGGGAGAGCATATTCCGTTGAAGAATAAAAAGTTTCCTCCCCAACTATTGCTGAGACTCTAAAATAATACAAGTTACCGTTAGTCAGGTTGCCCCATTGAAATGGTAAATCTTCGACTAATATGTTTTCTACTTTATGTCTGCTGGTGAGTTCTTCGATTGTATAACTTACCGCACCGGGTACAGTATCCCAGTTCAATTGGGCACTGCTGTTACCTGTATTCACAGTAAAGGAAGTGAGGTCTCCACTGGATTTTATAAGGGAAAGAGTTGTTTCTGCCGAGTTTCCATTCCAGTCCAGGGCTGTCATTTTAATTCTGATATCACTGCTGTAACCAGCTCCTGATGTTTCCAGAATGATTTGAAAATTATCCTCATCATCAATTACAATATTTTCCGGTTCACTAATCCCGATAATTTCATAGGTCAAAAAAGAAACCTGCCCGATTTCGCCCCCATCAGAGAGATCACTAACTGATCCCGATAAATATATTCTTGCCCCGTAGGATTCTTCATTTTCAGGGGAGACTATAGTGATTACGGGAGCTACTTCATCTTTTGACTGATTTAAAATATCCGAATCAAAAGGCACAATTAAATTGTCACATGCTGATAATAAGAGTAAAGAGATACATATTGTTAATAATATTACGGCTTTAAATGGTCTAATTTTCAAAATTTTCATCCTCAATAAATATTAATAAGTTTTGCAATTCCCTGGAGGATGCCCTGGTTCCACTATCATCTAATGATGATAAATAAGCGTACTTCTGACTCTCTTCCGGAACGATCTGCTGAGCTTCTGCAAATAAATCTTTGGCTTCATTATATTTTTCTGATTCATAATAACTTCGGGCCAGATTCAGCTTCAGTTTTCCAGCAATTTTAGTATCGCCCCGCCCCTGATTATGCAGATTTTCCAGAACAGACTCATAAGCATATAGAGCCTTTCCGCTATTTCCAGTTATATATTCCAGGTTTGCAAGGTTAATTTGAGCCGGCAGATAATTCTTATCCAGAGAAATAGACCTGGAAAAGGCATTTCTCGCATCGGAATATCGTTCAAACATTGCATATTTAACACCAAGCTGATTTAAACCCTGTTTTCTGCCACGATCTGCAACGGTTTCTTCATAAGACAAAAGTACTATCTGCTGAATTTCCCGGAAATCGTCTCTAAACTTATTGCGTATAATATCAGTGTTACCATATTGCAATCCCAGATCGATTTCCTTAAGTCCTACAGCGCGAAAAGTCTGTTGTGCTTTCTCTGTTGTAAAAAAGTCTCTTGATTCCACCTGATCATCTAATGCATGCCACTGCGATGCACCTTTTCTCCATGCTTCAGTAAATCCGGATGTGCCGATCAAAGTTATCTCAACCGGGACCCATAGTTCTCCATTGAGATTTATCGTCATATTCCTGTCGGGATTAATTTCCTTATATCCCGAAGAGGGGATCTTTGTATTAAATGCCGCATAAATATGACCGGGAACAGTAATGAATGCAGTCTCTATCCCCAATGTTTCCAGCAGACTGCAATATAAGACTGTGAGGTCATCACAGTCTCCAGTAATCCTTTTCAGAGTATCTCTGGGAAGACTGATAGAATCTATAACCTGGGTATTGCCCTGAACAACAGTGAATGGTGAAGATGGATCACTCTGATATAATAAACCGAGAACATCGAGTCCATTATAAATCTGAATCGCCGACTGAAGATGATTATTGAAACTGGATACTGTCTCATCTTTTACTATCTGTCGTATATAACTTGAATAATTTCGTAAAGCGCTGTCGGCAGGTGTGATATAAGCGGCAACTTTTTCCGCATTGTCCCATGTCAGCGCTGTTTTATCATGAAGATCGTATGATATCGAATGCCGCTGCTCAGCAGCTCTGTTTTTATATTCATATTGAACAATGATCTCTCCCGTGTAGGGCTTCACTCCCTCAACATTAAATACACGATCATTAAAATAGGCATAAAGAGGAATTTCAACAGACTCTCCTGGATCAATGGAATCGATACTTATGCAGGGAGTGGGTGCATCCATCAGCTCCGTCTGGAAAAAAGATACTTCCATGTTTTTAACTGCCGTATTTTCTTTATTCACCAATACCGCTTTACCTATTGGATTAGTAATGTAAAAACTCTGCATTGCGGCAAAAACAGAATGTAACTCCGTGTCGGAAAAACGGATACTTCTAATTAATGAAGATGCCGAATCGGGATTCTCACCGAACCGGTAATTCACAGCAATGCCCAATCCGACTGAAAATCCATCAAAATCAGATATATCAACGCCTGCAGGAGTTATGGCATATTGATATTTGAGTTTGGGAGAAACATCTATGCTGATATTGTAGGAAGGAGTCAATGCGATATGGCCGCCGGTTTCGAAAAAGACATAGGGAAGGCTATAACTTCTGTCCTCGCTCAGTTGAGGGAAAATAGATAAGGCACCTCCGGCGATAAAGCTAAATCCGACTTCAAAATCTTTGGAAAACCGATTGATATAGGAAATCCCCAATCCTCCGAATCCCTGAAAATGATCCCATTTGTCTCCGCTGTTTCTGTAGTCTCTTGCGTCGTACTGTGCAATCCCAACCTGCAGTAATGGCTGGAGAAAAGGAAGATTCGGAATGGGAAGTTTAAAAACTCCGGAAATTTCATAAATATCAAAATCAGAACCGTAATCTGAAAAAGGGGAAATGCCCTGATAGGAAACGCCCATTGAGAATGGGAATTTATAATGCTCTGTATAATTTATTTGAACATCATCTTCAGCCTCTAATTTCCCTGTAGCGAACAACATGAGTATCAGAGCAAATAAGATAATTGACGAGTAAATTTTCATTGGGATATATTTCAATGTGACATTCCTTATATAACAGAAAGCTGATGAGGAAATGTACTATATGAGAAACAGATGATCGTCCCTCCTTGTAAGGTTGGACATATAATTAATTATTTTTTGTACTCCCTTTCAAGGACGACCGACGTATTTATCTTTGTACTTTATTCTACTGTTATGAATCTGGAAAAAAAATGTCGCTTTGTATTCTATACTTTTGCATTACTGATTTTGCTGTTTGCCATATTTACAAATAATATTCAAAGCTGAAAATACTGTTTTTTTTCATGATATAAGTTTAATATATCAAAATGCAAATTGAATCCTATCTCCCCCTATTTAATATTGTTTTATCCAGTCTCCTGTTTATAGCTTTGTTCAGTTTAAAAACCAAGGGTCATAAGTGGTTGTCTCTGCTTCTTTTGTGTTATACATCCATAGGTATATTGAGATGGGGTATGTTTCTTAAAAGCACAATAATTGTTGTTTATCTTCCCGTTATATTATTTCCCGCCATAATGTTCATCGGTTCTGCTATCCTTATTTACTTAAACTCTGTTCTTTTTGATTTTGATATAAAAATAAGATATCATCTGATTGCACCGCTGACACTATCATTCATCCATATATTTTTATTAATACTCTATCCGAACCAAATGACTATAGATAAAATTTTAAATAAAAATGAACTAAATAATATATATACTGCATTTTTAGAGATCACGAGCGGTTTATATATAACAGTTCTGATCAGCATCGCCTTTGTGAGAATTGTAAAATACAGAAAAAATTATAAAGATAATTATTCAGATGAAAAATTTAAAAATAGCCGATGGCTGGTATCATTTGTTTTGTTAAATCTGATACTTCTAGCTGGCAAAACAGCAAATATAATCATTGCCGCTGTAGCTCAAAAGGGAATTTCATTTTCCAGGCAGGAAGACATTATTGTTATAATTATGCTTCTATTTGTAATCTATTACCTTATTACTAAACCGGAAGTAATTTCATACGACCCAGTTGATAATAAAAAGAACAAAAGCAAATACGCAAAAATGAGTTTTTCTGAATCAGAGAGGAGAAAAATTGCTGCGGAACTGGAAAACTACATGATAAATGAACAGGCATTCCTGGAAGAAGATATTTCTCTGGCAATGGTTGCAGATGAATTAAATACTAAGTCTCATTTTCTTTCCATGGCAATAAACATTGAGTTTGAAAAGAACTTTTTTAACTATATTAATCAGCATAGAGTGGAATATGCCATGAAGCTATTAAGAGATCCCGATGAGAAGGATAATAATATTCTAACAATTGCCTACAAATCGGGATTTCAGTCAAAAACATCTTTTAACACTTATTTTAAAAAATTAACCGGATTAACTCCATCCAAATTCAGAAGCAGCAATATGCAATCCCGATAGATTACATATTGCTATTATACATTTATAAATATGGTGATGTTGTAATAGTCAAGATCATTAATTCGGCAGGAATAATATTAACGTTAGAGTTCTATAGTCAGCTGAGTGTAATCTAACTGGAAATAATCTATCTCGTAAATGAAATAATCATTAACAATATGAAACATGTATGAGTTGCAGTCGTTCTTCCTCGTAAAGCGGAACAAATTTAATTTTCAAGAAATACTTTTTAAGTTCTTCCTTCCAAGGTCAAACGACTAATTTAAATATGAACGGTAAATTGTTGTCAGATTTATAATATTAACTAGGAAGTAAATTATGGGAATAATAAAAAAAATCAGGAAGGCTAGGATCAAAACACTTTTACCGGCTGGCATTTTAGTTGCCGTTACACTTATATTCAGTTGCGAACAACCTCATAGCCCCGATACATCTCTATCCGATCCGGATGTAGATACATCTATTAATTTAATAACAGGTCAGGCTGCCAGCATTGTCATAGGGCAGCCGGATTTTAATACAGCAACCAGTCACGCGGCAGGAGCAAATACTTTCAGTAGTACCGGAATTAATGGAAGTCCCTGTTTAATAGAAGATCGGCTGTTTATATCTGATTTTAAATTCAACCGTATTTTGGTCTTTAATTCTATACCGTCAATAAATAACGCTTCTTCAGATTGGGTATTGGGTCAGCCCGATTTTACGACCGTGTCCACCAATACACCAACGGCAAGTAATTTTAACGGTCCGCAAACCATCTCATATAATGGCGAAAAAGTGGCCTTGACAGATTTTAATGGTAATAGAATCCTTATCTGGAATACACCTCCAGACTCCTTTGATCAACCGGCTGATGTGGTTGTGGGTCAAGCCGACTTCATTTCTGATAGTGCAGGAACCACTGCAAATACATTAGATAAGCCGGAATCAGCAATTTTGCTTGAAGATAAGCTTATAGTTTCTGACTGCTCAAATAATCGTGTATTAATTTACAATACCATACCAACTACTAATAATGCTTCTGCAGATATCGTATTGGGACAACCGGATTTCACTTCCAGCTCCACTAACACAACCAGCTCTGGCATGATTAATCCCATAGGGGTTTGGAGTGATGGAAATAAACTTATTGTTGTTGATTATGCAAATAATAGAATAATGATCTGGAATAGCTTTCCCACAGCGAACAATACTCCAGCGGATGTTGTTGTGGGACAATCGAACTTCACGACTCGTATCGGTGCTACATCACAAAATGGACTAAACGGTCCCTATGCAATAGCTGTAGACGGTAAAAAACTATTCGTATCTGACTACGCAAATAACAGAATTCTGATATGGAATACTATTCCCACTGTTAACGGTACAAATGCAGATGTTGTGATAGGGCATAGTGATTTTGCCTCAAATACTGCCGGAACAACTCAGAGCAGATTAAATACCCCTTACGGAATTTCTGTTTATGATAATAAGCTCTTTGTTACTGATTGTGACAATAACAGAGTGTTGATATTTGAAGGGCAATAAGGAATCGAAGGTAATGTTTAAGATGTCTGCCAGAGCCGCTATCTCTGCTTATCTTTTATTTCTTGTACGCCCTTAGAAGCAAGGACGACCATTTTCATATTTAACAGTAATCTTATAAAAAATATCCCAAGGAGGGACTATGAAACATTTATTATTAATATTAGGAATTTGTATTATAATAGCCGGATGTGATTTGTCTGGAAATTTACAAAGTGCAGACGAAGAGGTAATTCTATCAAACAATTATGTATTATTAGCAACAAATGAAGGAATTTCCAAATCTATCGGCGGGACTCCCTTTTATGAAACCATTGATAGTAATAATTCTCTAAACGGCGGAAACGTATATACACTATTCAATTTAGAAAACCGCTTATTTGCAGGTACAGCCAATGGACTTTATATTTCAGATGATGATGGTTCTAACTGGATTAGCAAAGGTGTTTTGGATGGAATTGACCAGGTTGCCTGTCAGGCAATTGGTTATGTAAATGGTAGCGCAGAAGAACTGGTTTTGATCGGGACAGAATCAAATGGTATGTATATTTCATCAAATGGTGGAGATAATTACGTGAATGTAACTGTAGCTGATAACGGGATTTCCAGTGATAATGTCACTGCTTTTGCTGTCGACCCACTTGCCGGAAGTATATTTGTCGGCTTTGATACAGGTTTATATGTTACTTATACAGGAGCAGATATACTAGATGGTAATATGGGGTATGATCCTATAGTGTTAAATCTTGGTGATGCAGCTAGTAACACAATTAACAGTATCCTTTATGCTGGCGGAGAAAATATGGATGTCTACGTTTCGACTGACAATGGATTATTCCTCGTCCAATGGGAGACAATTCAAGCGGGAAACTATCTTGAAAATGAGAGTGTTCAGGGCTTCGCTATCAATAGTCAGGGAGTCTGGTTTGCCGCTACAGGTTCAAGGATTCAGATTTCAGAAGATAATGGGGCCTCTTTTATTACAAAAAATTGGACTGATGGATTATCCAATGGCTT
>Ga0209475_10002133_pt1 | contig 21075 bp, 17 predicted proteins | sample tdDd471_FD_187128 | JGI IMG/M metagenome (GOLD analysis project Ga0209475, IMG submission 187128) | Marine sediment microbial communities from the Atlantic coast under amendment with organic carbon and nitrate - tdDd47.1 (SPAdes)... | ecosystem: Environmental > Aquatic > Marine > Coastal >... | reverse complement strand
TTTGGTTACTAGCCTTTCTGTTAAGCAAAATACTGTATTAACTACAATAGATAATTATTCTAAATATGGGTTAGTTGATAGTAAAAAAGAAGTATTTGATACACAGAATATGATTGATAGTTTATCTATAAAAACAGAAGGTGTAAATCAAAGAGTAGGAGAATTGTCAGGTGGCAATCAACAAAAAGTGGTTTTTGCAAAAGCGCTACTGTCTGAGCCGAATGTTATTTTATGTGATGAACCAACACAAGCTGTAGATGTGAAAACCAGAGCTGAAATACATAAGCTTTTGAAAGCTAAGGCGATGGAAGGAAAGGGAATAGTATTTGTATCTTCAGATTTGAAGGAAGTTATGGATATAGCAGACAATATCTTGGTAATGGCCAATGGTGAGACAAGAGAACAATTTGAAAATTCTTCTCTAACAGCAGAAGATGTCTTGGCATGTTGTTACATAAATTAGGTAAGGAGGTTAACGAATGAATAAGAAAATGAGTATATCTAATATATTTAAGCAATATGGAACTATTATATCGGGCATAGTTATTATACTTATATTTAGTATATTAAGACCAAGTTCTTTTGCAACTTATAGTAATTTCATAAACATAACCAGACAGATTTCACTTTTAGTTGTTATATCTTTAGGTGCAACATTAATAATGAGTGTAGAGGAGTTTGATTTATCAATAGGTGCTCTAGCAAGCTTGGGTGGAGTATTAGCTGCAAAAGCAGCCGTTGCAAATCTGCCTACAGTAGTGTGCTTTGTAGGAGCGTTTATCATATGTTTATTAATAGGATATGTCAATGGTTGGATTGTTACAAAGTTTAAGGTATTATCTTTTATAACTACTTTAGCCATGAGTACAATAATAGCAGGATTTACGTTTTGGTTTACAGGTGGTGCAACAGTATTTGAAAATATCCCTAAAGAATTTGGTTTTATAGGGTCTAAATCATTTCTAACAATACCATTATTATCTCTATTAATGGTAATACTAGTAGTTGTATTTTGGTTTATAATGAAAAACACTGCTTTTGGACGAAAGCTATATGCAATTGGTGGCAACGAGGAAGCTGCAAGTGTAGCGGGGATTAAAGTAAAGAAATATAAAAATATGGCATTTGCACTTTGTGCAGGAATGGCAGGATTAGCAGGGATGTTGATGGCTTCAAGACTTGGATCAGCACATCCTAATGGGGGTGATGGGCTATTTTTGCAGGCATATGCAGCAGTTTTCCTAGGTAGGACAGTATTTCGTGAAGGAGTTCCAAACATAGTTGGAACATTTATTGGTGCAATAATACTTGGTGTATTAGCAAATGGTTTAACCATTTTACAAGTACCAACATTTATGCAGGATATACTGACAGGACTGATAATAATAATAGCTGTTGTTGCGCAGAAGTTAGGAAGTGACGACAAGTGAGATTAGCTTCTGAACTGAACAGGAAAATGTTTAGCACCAAGGAGAATGTGTTAATTGGGTATGTAATTGCAGGGTATCCAACAGAAGACAGTTGCTTAGACATAATAAAAAGATGTGATGATGCCAAATTAGATATTTTTGAAATAGGATTACCCTCCAAAAACCCATATAATGATGGTGAAGTAATAAGAAAAGCTCATAACATTGTATCCAAAAGGGATGAATATGGAATTGAATATTTTAAGAAAATTAGGAGTCTAACAAGTAAACCGATATGGATAATGGCTTATTATGAGGATTTAATATCTACTAAAAAACATATTGAATATGCAACAGCTGGTGTAGTTGATGCATTTGTTATTCCTAATATATCTTTTGAAGAACGAGTAGAGCTAAAAAAGAATATGGAAACATACAATGTAGACGTTTTGGGTTTTACAAATCCTAGTATGGATGATGCAGAAATGAATAAGAACTTTGATAGTTTTGATATTGTATATGAACAATTGTATAGCGGGCAGACAGGTAGTAGAAATTCTTCAGATGAATATTCATATATGCTTGAGTTATCAAAAAAGAAAAGTAGTTTGATAAAAATTGCAGGGTTTGGCATAAATGCAAAAGAAAAGTCACTAAAACTCATTAATGAAGGATATGACGGTATTATTATAGGTACTGAAATGGTAAGAAAATTAAATGTTTCTGTAGATACTATGGTAGACTTTATTGATGAAGTTGGAGACCATATTAAAAAGTAAGGAAGGTATTTGTATGAAATTAATTGCCACTTTTGATGTAGGTACAACAGCTGTAAAAGGTGTTTTAGTATCTAAAAAAGGTGATGTTATATATTCTGAAAGTATAAATATTGATACAATATTTATTGATGAATATAAAGAGCAAATGCCCTCACAATGGTATGAAGCCTTTTGTGAGATTTCAAGAAATTTTTTTGAAAAACATTGCACTCCAAATGACATTATTGGGATAATAATGAGTGGACAGATGCAGGACCTTATTCTTGTGGATGAAGATATAAAACCTATTTATAATGCTATTTTATATTCTGATAACAGAGCCAGTGAGCAAGCAAAAAAGATTATATCTCATATTGGTGAAGATAAAATTAATGAGGTGACTGGAAATAATTTTGATGGCTCACTGCCTCTTGCTAAATTATTATGGGTAAAGGAAAATAATAAAGATATTTTCAATAAAATCTATAAGGTGATGATTAGCTCAAAGGACTATTGTGTTACAAAGCTTACAAATGAATGCGTTACGGATGTTACATCAGCAGCTACATCTGGAATGATGGATATAATTACGAAGCAATGGGAAAATGGATTTCTAGAATCCTTGAATATTGATAGTAATATTTTACCGCAATTAAAATATGCACACGAGCAAGCGGGCTTTGTAACTGAACAAGCATCTAAAGAGTGTATGTATAATGCAGGGACTCCTGTTTATACAGGCACAGGAGATGCAGGAGCTACAACTTTAGCAAGTGGCTTGAGCAAAGTTGGTGAATTTAACATTAATATTGGAACATCAGGCTGGGTTGCGTGTATAGGTGAGAAACCTATGAATAGAGAAGGTGTTTTTAACTTAGCAGGTGTACCTTTTGATACAATTATTACAGTAGTTCCATTTTTAAATGCTGGTAATGTACACAAATGGATTTCTTGGTTACTGTCATCAGAAGATGATGAGAATAAATATGAATACGTATCAAAATTACTTGATAAAAGTGTATGTGGCTCAAATGGGTTAATGTTTCTGCCATATTTAGCAGGTGAACGCTTTCCTGTGATGGATGGAAATACTAAAGGCTGCTATATTGGCATAACTCCTGAAACTTCAAAAAGTGATATGGTAAGAGCATGTTTAGAAGGAGTTGCTTTTTCAATACGACAAGGTATTGAACTTATAGGGATTAAGCCAGAGAAAATATCATTAATAGGTGGCGGAGCGAAATCACATACTTGGTGTCAAATAATGTCTGATATGCTTAATATGGAAGTTCAGGTATATGGAGACTCTGAGTATATGCCAGCAATTGCTACAGCAGCTAGTGTTTTGTTAGATATGAATTATATAAATGGATATAGCGAATTTATTAAATCCGTACAGCAATCACAATCAAATGTAGTATACAAGCCAGTTGCAAAAAATGTTGAATACTACAATAATATATTTAAGAAATATAAAAATATTTATGTATCAGTTAAGCGACTATTTATTTAACTGACATTTATAACAACTAAAATTCTAAATGAAAGATTGAAATTGTTAGAAAATATAAGACTGTTAAACTATAAAAAAGGATGATATAGGTTAAAAAATCAGTATTATCATATAAAATAACCATAGTTGCAGGGGAATATAGGACCGTCAAATAATAATTTATTATTTGACGGTTTATTCTATTTAAACATAGCCAATAAAATATAAGGATACCTATAATATATTCATTTTTTATTATGCAACTTCAAAACTATAGAATTAAGGAAACATTAAGGAAATCATTTAAACCAAAGTACGTTTACATTGCTTACAATTTTAATTAACAGCAAAATAACACACTTAAATGACATATAACTATAAAATATGCACTAAATTGGTAGTAAAATAGAAAAATATTACAGTAAACGGTTAACTAAATATATATTGACTTATTAATATTATAGTGATAACATCAAAATATAGATTAATGAAAAATTATTAGGTAATCTGTAATTTGAAGGAGGAGAAAATGAAAAACAAGAAATTACTCATTGTTTGCATAGTATCCTTGCTAGTTATGGCTGTATTTCCAGTGGCAAGCTTAGCTAATGAAGATGATATGCAGGTAGTATATGTGCAAGTGCCTGCTGACTGGGAAAATCCAAGTTTATGGGCATGGGCTGATAACGGGGATAATGCATTTGATGAATGGCCGGGTGGACAAATGCTAGAGGATGATAATAATGAAGGTTGGTATTATATTTGGTTACCTACATGGGCAACTAATATAATTGTAAATGCAAATGAAGGAACAGTACAAACAAGTGACATGCCAATTGAAGGTAACACATGGGTTATAGTAACTGATGCAGAGACTGTAGATCTTTCATCTAAAGCACAAACAGTTGGAGAACCACCTGAATATGTAGAGATGGTTGTATTGTACGCACAAGTGCCTGCTGACTGGGAAGCGGCTTGTATATGGGCTTGGTCAGATGATGGTAAGAATGCTTTTGATGCATGGCCAGGTGGAGAAATGATTGCAGATGGTAGTAATGAGGGATGGTCCTATATATATTTACCTGTTTGGGCAACAAATATCATAATTAACGCAAATGAGGGAACTGTGCAAACAAGCGATATGCCTATTACAGGAGACACATGGGCAGTTATTGTTGATGCGGAAACAGTTGAAATAAGCACAGAAGCATTAACAACGGGTGATACACCAGAATATGTAGAAAAAATTACTGTATATGCTAAAACACCTACCGATTGGGAAACAATAAATTTATGGGCATGGTCAGCACCAGATGGAACAAACGCTTTTTCATCATGGCCAGGTGGAGAAATGAAATTAATGGACAGTGGCTGGGCAAAAGTAAGCGTACCAAACTTTATTAATTCAATTATTGTGAACGGTAATGAAGGTACAGTACAAACTCCTGACTTATCTGTAGAAGTTGGTGTAGATATGTGGATTGCTATAAATGATGACTTATCATGCGAAGTAACATATGAAGATCCTGCATTGATGGCGGAAACAGTAAGGATACATACAAAAGTACCTGAAGATTGGGTGGGAGCAAATTTATGGGCATGGTCAGCACCAGATGGAACAAATGTATTTTCTTCATGGCCAGGTGAACCATTAGAAGATGATGGTAATGGCTGGTTAGTTCATGATGTTCCAAATTGGGTAAATTCAATAATAGTAAATGCCAATGAAGCAGCTATACAAACATCAGATATATCTATTGAAGTAGAAAAGGATGTATGGGTAGTTGTTCAAGATACTGAGAATTACACACTTTCATATGAGGAGCCAAGTGAGGATGTGCCAGCTGAGAAGTCTGCTGTTGAAGAAGAACCTTTAGTTGAAACAAAGTCTATACCAGTGGAAGAAGAAAACAATCTTTATATATGGATAACTGCTGCAGTAATTGCAATAATTCTAATAGTTGTAATAATAATTGTGATAAAGAAGAAACAAACCAAGTAAGTTGTTTTCACTAATATTGACGGACAGATTTAGTGTTTAATTCTGTTCGTCATTATTGTATTATTAAATAGAACAATTAATGTATGTATTAATAGAGTTAAAGGAGCAAACCAAATGATAAGAATATTAGCTACAGCAATAATAATTATTTTTGTGTCAAGTTTATTTATAGGTTGTGGTACAAAAGAAGAAAATTTTACAACAATAACTATTTGGCATGATAAAGAAGATGAAGTAGTTGCAGCTTTGCAGGCTGAACTAGATAAGCTTGCTCCTGAAATTATAGTAGATTTAGAGAGAAAAAGCGGGCTTACAGAAGCGTTAAAGATGGTAGGAAATGACCCTAATGCTGCTCCTGATATGTATCTTTTTGCTCATGATAAAATTGGCGTTTATGCAGAGATGGGAATACTGTCTCCTATAACAAATTTTATTCCAAAAGAGAAATTGGATGATTACATTGATATTACTGTTAAGGCAGCATCATATAAGGGAGAGACTTATCAATTGCCTATATATTTTGAAACATTGTTATTTATGTATAACAAAGAGTATATGACAGATGATGAAGTTCCTAAAACTACAGATGAACTATTTTTATATATGCAAAGGAATACGGTAGGTGGTAGATATGGATTTGTTGAACAACATAGCACAGCATATTATAGCACAGGGTGGATTCACGGATTTGGTGGATATGTAATTAATGAAAATGGTGAAGCAGGTTTAGACTCACAAGAGACAATTGATGCTTTGTCATATCATTTGAAGTTTGTAAAACTAATGCCAGGTGAAAGTGAATATTCAACTGTAAACACATTATTCCGGGAAGGCATGGCTGATGCTACTATTGGCGGACCATGGATGGTTCCGACAGCCAGAGAAGCGGGTATAGATTTAGGGCTTGCGCCTATGCCTATTGTTAACGAAACAGGTTTACCGATTGCTCCGTATACAGGAGTGCAAGGGGTACATGTTCTAAAAGTAGCAGAGCAAAGGAAACATGATGAAATAGTAAAAGTATTACAAGTTTTAATGAATAAAGAAATTGGAATAGCTTTAGCAAAGGAGAGCGGATGTGCACCAGCATTAGAGAGCTGTTATCTTGAAGATGATATTATAAACGATGATATGGTAATGATAATGAAAAACGTTGCTGAGAAATCTGTTCCAATGCCAAACATACCAGAAATGGATGTAATGTGGACAGTGACAAGCAATTTGTTAGTTGATATAAACATGAGCAAAGCTGAAGTAAATGAAAGCTGTCAAAAAGCACAAGAACAAGCTAATGATTTAATAGCTGCCATGAAATAAGTTTATTATCTATAGATAGGAAGAGGAAAAATGAGTAGAAAGAGAAAGCCTAAAAATGCGATAGTGTATTATGGTTTAGAGAAAAGATATACGAAAAAGAAACCTAATTTCATGCCATATATTTCATCAGGCCCATCATTAATATTAATAGGCTTAATAGTAGTTTTCCCAATACTTTACACGCTTTATATATCATTCACAAATATGAATATATATCATTGGTTTGATTTTGAGATAATTGGATTTAAAAACTATATAAAAGCTCTGTTTGTTTTTGATTCAGGCTTTTTATCCTCGGTCATTTTAACTGTAGCATGGACAATTATAAACATGATGGTTCAACTTGTAGTTGCTTTTATGTTGGCTATTCTGCTAAATATAAAGAAACTCAAAATGCGTATGCTTTATAAGACTGTTTTGATGGTACCGTGGGCAGTGCCAGGTTATGTTTCTATACTTCTTTGGAAACAAGGTATATTTAACTCGCAGTTTGGATTATTGAATCAGTGGTTAGCACAGATAGGCATAGAAGCAAGGAGTTGGTTAAGTGGTGATATATCTGCATTTATAAGCTGTATAATAGTTAATTTATGGCTTGCAATGCCTTTTATGATAATGATTATGGATGGTGCACTTCAAAGCATTGATAAAAGTTATTATGAAAGTGCTAAATTGGATGGTGCAAACTGGCTTCAGTCAACTATTCATATAACTATTCCTAGTATAAAACCTATAATTACACCTGCTGTTATAATTACTTTGTTTACGACATTTAAACAGTTTGATGTTATATACTTAATGACTCAGCAAGCAGGAGCAAAAACAGGAGCTAATATTCATACAGTATTGACATATGCATATGAAAACGCCTTTATTACAAATAACTATGGGTACAGTTCAGCAATCTCAATAATAATTTTTGCTATGCTAATTTTATTCTCCTTAGCAACTAGGTTTCAGCTAAAGGAAGGTAAATAAATGAGAAATAAGATTACTAAAAAAACAAGAGAAAAACTTGGTATTGGATTTTTAGATATTTTCTTTATTACCATTTGTTTTATAACACTTATACCAGTGATGTATGCAATGTCAGTTTCCTTTAATGCGCAAAATAGTATATTAGGGTCATCTTTCAGTTTTATACCAAGGGATTTTACACTTGAAAATTATTATAAGGTGTTATTTGACGAACCTGTGCTATTGTGGTTTAAAAACACATTAATACTAGCAATATCTGCTGTGTTTATATCTCTGAGTTTTTCAATACCAGCTGCATACTCATTTTCTAGAAGAGAGTTTAAAGGTAGACGCACAATTCTTTATATACTTCTATTATTATATTCTTTCCCTGCAGTACTTTCTATGTTTGCCATATATAAGTTGGTTAGCCCAATGGGGTTAGTAAACACAAAGCTCGGATTAGTAATAATATATACAGGAACAATGTCTGTTTTTGGGTTGTGGAATATGAAGGGGTACTTTGATACTATTCCTTTGTCTATTGAAGAATCTGCACAAATTGAAGGTGCAAACAACTTTCAAGTGGTAACAAAAATAGTGTTGCCATTAGCAAAGCCGTCAGTAATTGTTACTGGGGTAATGGTATTGATATATGTGTGGAATGAATACATCTATGCTATAACCTTTATGACTGGAGCTGAAAATTATACACTTGCAGCAGGATTATATTCCCTGCAAGCTACCGAGATGTCAGGTAGTTGGCCAGTATTTGCAGCAGCTTCTATAACAATATCTTTGCCAATATTAATAGTGTTTTTTATAGTACAACGGCATATGACATCTGGACTTACAGTTGGTGGAGTAAAAGGATAAAAAGATTAGGAGATTAGGATGAATTACCAATCTATTCTGCATATACCCATGTCTCACTATGCTCATGGGATTGATGAAGAAAATGTTTTAATACGAATTAGAGTAGGAAAAGATGATATTAAAAAATGCACATTGTTTTATGGTGATAGATCTTGCAAACAAACACCAGTAATCTTTTCTAAGGTTGATATGAGAATAATAGCAAGTGATGAAATGTTTGATTATTTTCAGATAATAGTTAATAGCGAATATAAACGTTTATGCTATTACTTCTATTTAAATGATGGTATAGAAGAAACACTATATTATGGAGACATTTTCTCTAAGGAAACAGTTGATGATAGGTCTGAATACTATCAGTTTCCATTTAATCATAGAGATGATATAGCCAAAGTTCCTTTATGGGCGAAAGACACAGTAATGTATAATATATTTCCAGATAGCTTTGCAACAGGTAGAAAATACATAAGCAAAACAGGATCGGAGATTGAGTATAATAATCATATAGTAAAATCAAAAAACGGCGGTACAATTAAAGGCATTTATGAAAATGTAGATTACATAAAAGAATTAGGTATAAATTGTATTTATATTAATCCTATTTTTGTAGCCGGAGAATATCATAAATATGACTTGATTGATTATTATAGTATTGACCCATGTTTTGGCACCAATGAAGATTTTAAATTGATGGTTAATTTATTTCATGAAAATAATATAAAAGTTGTGATTGATGGGGTGTTCAACCATTGTGGGTGGCATTTCTTTGCATTTGATGATGTGATAAAGAATCAGGAAAACTCGCAATATGCAGACTGGTTTTATGGGCTACAATTTCCTATTACAAGGCCTGATAATATGGATATTATCCCAACATATGATTGCTTTGGTTATGAGAGAATGATGCCAAAATTAAATACAGAACATCAGGACGTAATAGATTATTTTTGTGATGTATGTAAGTATTGGTTGAGTGAGTATAATATTGATGGGTGGAGACTAGACGTTGCAAGTGAAGTTAATGCAGGATTTTGGAGAGAATTTAGAAAAGCTGCAAAATCTATTAATCCTCACAGTATTTTAATAGGAGAAATCTGGGAAAGTGCTCAGTATTGGTTAGATGGGTCACAATTTGATTCATCGATGAACTACGATTTCAGAAAGCATTGTAGACGTTTTTTTGCAGAGGAATCCATTGATGCAAAAGAATTTGATTCAAGAGTTACTAATATGTTGATGAGATACAAGCAAAATATTTTGTATGCACAACTCAACATACTTGATAGCCATGATGTAAGTAGATTTTTATCATTATGTGATGGTGATACAAGAAAATACAAATTAGCAGTATTGTTTCAAATGTGTTTTGTAGGAATGCCCTGCATATTTTATGGTGATGAGCAAGGTATTAAAGGAATACTAGAACATGAATACAGATATCCAATGAGATTTAATGAAGATGGAGATATGTTTAAGTTTTTCAAAGAGGTAATAGCTCTAAGAAATGATGAAATTGTCTTAAGACATGGTGATTACTGTGTAATAAGTAATGAAAGAGGTAGTGGATTATATGTATTCTCAAGAGGTATGGACAATTATAAAGTTGTAATTGCTATAAATGCAGTAGATACATCAGTTGACATATCAAATATTATGGATATTAAGGGTGAGATATTATTGCAACAAGGTCTTGACAAATATAAAATAAATGGTTATGGTTTTGTTGTGATAAAATACAAGTTAAAGAGGTAAAACATGGCAGTTACAATTAAGGATGTTGCAAAGGCAGCTGGTACTTCAACTGCTACTGTGTCTAAAGTACTTAATGGCTCATATTCTATTTCTGAAGCAACTAGAAACAGGGTTAATAAGATTGTGGAAGAGTTGGGGTATCATCCTAATGTTAGAGCGCGTAACTTTGCTCGTAAGCAAACAAACAGTATAGTATTTATTACAGACTTAAAGCAACATACTGCTTTTAACAATCCCCACATGTTTGAAATAATGTCTGGTGTAGAGAGTCAATTGAGTTTAAAAAATTATAGCCTTAAAGTAAGAGGTGCAAACAGTGAAGAAGCATGTATATTAGCAGAGCAAATTATTGCACAAAAGAGTGCAGATGGCATAGTGTTCCATGCTTCTGTTGTTACAGAAAAATTATCTGAGATACTAATTAACTCACAGTTTCCACATATAGTCATTGGGTTGCCTGACTTCATTAGTCAGCTTTGTTGGATTGACACAAACAATTATTTATCTGGTGAGATAGCGACAAGGCATTTGATTGAAGAAGGATACACCAAATTTGCCTATATAGGAGGCTATGAGGAGGATTTAATATCAGAGCATCGTTTAGTAGGTATTAAGACAGCGCTTAAGATTGCTAAGATAGAGTTAATAGATAGTTTTATTAAGCAATGTGATTCATCTATAGAACAAGGCAAAGAAAAGACTAGAGAGATACTGAAAAACAATGACTTACCAGATGTAATAATTTGTGCAAACAATAATATTGCATATTCTTGTGTTAAGGAAATTAGGGAAAAAGGATTTACAATTCCAAAAGATATTGGAGTTATTACTTTTGATGATTATCCATATGCACAAATTACGCAACCAAAGCTTACTGTAGTAGATGTGGATATGTATGATATGGGCATACAAGCCGGAAAATTGGTTATTAACAAAATAAGGCGACCAAACTTGCAGGTGCAGACATATATTACATTACCACATTTGATTGTTAGAGAGTCCACAAAAAAGCAAGTATAAAATACGATTAGTTACTTTATTCTGGGCTATAAAAATTAAAGTGTATGTATTCAATTTAAGCTAGAGGCAAATGATCTTTGATTAAAAGTAGATTAGCAAGATGATTAATGATCCATATTATATAAATTTATATGATATAGATAAATAAAGAATATCAATAACATGTAACTCAATGTTAATTTGGCAATAATAGACCATCAAATAAGTAATTCATATTTGATGGTCTTGCTAATAATTAGCACAACTTCAGTTGAATTAACTCTTATATTTATAATAATCATGTTCTAAATCTCTGAGGATTAATAAATACTTTAATACCAGTATACGCATATAAGTATTATACTTTTACCATAAAGGATCCTTTTAAATAGTTAATTGCTTGTTTTATATAACTTTAACTACATATTTTACAAGTAGTATGTTATATATAAATCTTCTTAGCATAATTCCTATGTTCTTTTACAGAATTAGAATAACGGCTGTTCCTTAAATAGTCGATTTTTATTTCAAATACTATTGTTATATTTAAAATCATAAGCTAAGAAAACGAAGGTTCTCTCTAAACAGATGAATTTCTGTCATTAACCTGCATTTACAAAGCAGGTTTGTGCGTTTTGAGTATTATATCTTATATCTACAGTCATATAAGGAATTATAATCAAAGCACGTATTGACAATCATCGATATGTAATATAAAATATAACATATCGATGAGTATCGATTAGTGATTTAATTAATAAGGAATGTTGATATGGACAATTATAAACACAATGCTACGGTTTTCAAGGCACTATGTGATGAGAGCAGACTTAGAATTATAGACTTGATAAAAGATGGCGAAACATGTTCATGTGTATTGTTGCAGGATTTGACAATAGGTCAATCTACATTATCTCATCATATGAAAATACTAGTAGAGAGTGGGATTGTCATTACTAGAAAAGAAGGAAAGAGAACTATGTATTCTTTGTATAAAAATGGTATTGACCAGCTAAAAAACATAATCAATGATATTTTTCGTATTGACGATACAAGCGGCAATAATAACGTAAGCGAATTAAGAAATCTAACAGCATGTAACAATGAAAGCGCAGATAATAATACTAAATATATCAGAGGAGTAAAAAATGAAAAAGAATAAAAGTACAGGTATAAGCTTTTTTGAAAGATACCTAACTGTATGGGTGCTACTATGTATGGTGGCTGGAGTGGCTATTGGTTTATTACTGCCAAGAGTTCCAGACTTTTTAGGCAAATTTGAATATTTTAATGTTTCCATTCCAGTAGCAATACTTATATGGTTGATGATTTATCCTATGATGCTTAAAGTAGACTTTGCAAGTATTAAAAACGTTGGCAAAAATCCAAAGGGTCTTGTTGTGACATGGGTTTCAAACTGGTTGATTAAACCATTTACTATGTTTGGAATTTCATACTTATTCTTTTTTGTAATCTTTAAATCATTTATTCCAACAGAACTAGCAAAGGATTATTTAGCAGGAGCAATATTGCTGGGAGCTGCTCCTTGTACTGCAATGGTTTTTGTATGGAGTCACTTAACTAAAGGTAATCCAGCATACACACTAGTCCAAGTCGCCACAAATGACTTAATAATTCTTCTAGCATTTGCACCTATAGTTGGTTTGTTATTTACATGGGGTGATATATCAGTTGCTGGCGTTGGTGTACCTTGGGGAACACTTTTTTTATCAGTTGTTTTATTTGTAGTTATACCACTAACAGCAGGCTGGTTATCGAGAGTGATAATCACAAAAAGAAAAAGTAAGGAATATCTTGAGCGTCAATTTATACCTAAGTTTAACAATATTACAATAATAGGACTATTGCTTACATTAGTAATTATATTTTCATTCCAAGGGAGAAAGATTGTAGCGCAACCTTTAGACATCTTATTAATAGCAATACCTCTTATAATTCAAACTTTTCTTATATTCTTTATTGCCTACTTATGGGCTAAAAAGTGGAAACTTCCCCATAACATTGCATCACCAGCAGGCATGATTGGTGCAAGCAACTTTTTTGAGTTGGCTGTTGCTGTGGCAATAGCAGTATTCGGATTACAGTCTGCTGCTGCACTTACAACAATTGTTGGTGTGTTGGTTGAAGTACCGGTAATGCTTACATTAGTGAACATCGCAAACAAGACTGAAAAGTGGTTTCCTAAGGAAAGCTAGATAGGGATAATATATATGATACTTATGTTGTTATCTGTATGGATATTTACAATATCCTATATTCAAAACCACTTTTTTGCCTGTAGGTAAAAGTAAATTACTAAGATAGTATAAAGAGGCTTATGTATACAGGCTATCTATTGGAGTAACGTTTTCCTATGGAATGTGTTGAGTGATGTACTGGATGTTCTAATAAATGCTCACCTGACTCATTACATACTTTGAACGTAATATTTGATTGGAATCTAATAGTGGCTATTCATGTTATTTGGATGTGCTGCAAGTAGCCATTATTACTCAATATCCATTGGTTTTAACTTATTTCTAAGTTCATATGAATGATAATGACAGCCATGATTGCTGTGAAATACTAAACCAAATTCTCTATTTCTAGCACTCGTCTGATGCATTTATTTAATTATCATATTCTCATTATAATGCTGCTTGCAATAATCAGTGGGTGTCGAACCTGCTATTTTTTTAAATAACCTACTAAAATAATACTGATTATCTATTCCAACTAGATAACCAATTTCGGAAAATTTCATATGCGTTGTCAGTATTAATTCTTTTGCCTTGTTTATTCTGATTAAGTTGAGATAAGAGAATATTGTATGTCCAGTAGTTTTTTTAAAAGATCTGTTCAAGTGATCAAAATTTCCATCAAATATATCTGCTATATCAGAGCTTGAAATTTTATTTGGATAATTTGAATTAAGATATGAAAGAATGTCTTGAGATATAGTAAAAGATTTATTTTTAGTACTTACTAGTTGTAGTTGAGAGGATACGAAATCACGTGAAATATTAATTAGCATAATTAGTAACTCACATGAAACTTTTTCCTTGTAGTTTTCTAACCTATTTTCGTAGTCATCAATTTCATCTCTTAAAAGCAGTTTGTAATGATTAATGTTTTTGAGATTAGTTTGTTTTGGTAAATAGCATGTTGAGTCATTAGCAAATGAGCTGTATAGACAGTTACTTGCAGCTGCATGATATCTACGAGAATATAATTCTTGAATGAACTTGTCCTGTGATCTGTTTATTTTTTTCAAATCTTGATGAGTAAAGTGTATATAAAAATAATCACATACAGAACTTTTATAACCAAAGTGAGTTGTGTTAGGCTCAAATATAAAAAAATCGTTCTTTTGCAAAACATATTTTGTATTGCTTTCTTGAATAAATAAAGTGCCGCTTTTGATGATGTAAATAATATATTCATCTATTGTTCGCTTAAAATGCATCCACGGTTCTTTATATGTTACTTCTCCTATGAAGCGGCATATTGGCAGTTGATTTGTTTTTATAGATAATATCATAATTCCAACCTTTTGATGAAAAAGTCGATATTGTGCAAAAGAAATCATTTTTATCCATTTCTTTTATTTATAGAATAACTATAATTAAAGCATAGATAAAGCAAAAAATAAAGTACTATTATTTAATCTATGGTAAGTGTTTGCGTATCTTAACTAAATCAGAAGTGGTATAATATCACTTAAATAAAAGGAGGAAATAATGAAGAAGGTTAAAGTATTACTAATAGTTTTATTAGTATTCGCACTGGTATTAGCAGGATGTGCAAAGGAAGAGGTTGCTAGTGAAGCAACATCAACACCTGCAGACAATGACTCATCAGAAAACAACAAAGAAGTTGAAGCAGATCCTGAAGAAGTTGTTGAAATTACGTTCTGGCACAACTATGGTGCAGACAAAGAATCACCATATTTTGAAGAAGTAATCTTGCCAATGTTTGAGGAGAAATATCCTAGCATAAAGGTAACAGTAGTAGCACAGGGTAATGATCAGTACAGAGAGCAGATTGTAGTAAGTGCGGGCACAGATACAGCACCAGATGTAGCAAGACTAGACTTATCAGATATTGCTGGGTTAGCAAAACTTGGAGCATTATATCCTTTAGATGATATGGAAGGATTTGAAGAATTAAAAGCAAGTGTGTTTGAAGGACCAATGAGTACAAACCTTTATCAAGGAAGCTATTATGGGATGCCGCTGGATACTAACTGTAAGACAGCAGTATTTAATATGGCAACATTAGAGCAAATGGGACTTAGTGACATTCCTGCAACGATGGAAGAGTTTATCGAAGCAAGTAAAAACGTTGATTTCTCGACAATTAACGTATCAAGCGCTGGCGAATGGGACTTTATGCCATACTTCTGGTTATTTGGTGGCGTAGCTACAAACCCAGAATTCACACAAGCAACAGGTTATTTGGATAGCCAATCAAGTATTGACGCAGTTAACAAGCTGGTTGAATTACATGATGAAGGCATATTCACAATTAAAGAGATTGATGGATCAACAGACGCATGGGATGGCATTAAATCGGGCGAATATGCAACATTCTTCGAAGGACCATGGTTCTTTGCATTCACAGGGGACTGGAAAGAGTTGGGTTTACAGCCTGCATTGATTCCATCATATAAAGGAATAACGACTTCTGTTGTTGGTGGCGAAAGCATTGGTGTATTTGCAACTAGTGAACATCCTGAAGAAGCATATAAGTTTGTTGAATTCTTATTGTCTGAAGAGGTTCAAGTATTGATGGGCAAAGAAATGGGACAAATGCCTGTTAACATGGCAGCAGCAGCTAACGAAGAACTATTAGCTGATGAGGTTTGGAGCGTATACTTGGAGCAACTAAATACAGCACAAACAAGAATACCTTCACCAGATAGTCCTACTATCCAACAATATCTAAAAGATGCATTTGATGGAATACTTAGAGGTGATATGACAACAGAGGAAGCTTTGACAGAAGCAGCTGAACTAATTGATGTAGTACTTGCACAATAAGTTAAGATAAATCTCGCAGAGCGTAAAGGGTCACCTTTATGCTTTGCATTAAGAAACAACATAAATGGGAACCGTTTAGGAGTAAGTTTTGAAAATTGATAAAAAGCAAATGGAGAATACAAAGAAAGCATTGCCTTTTATATTACCAGGTTTTATTCTTGCAGTTATTTTTATATTCTATCCCACCATAAGAAATATAGTGATCAGCTTTTCGGAATATAACCTTATACAAAGGACAATGACTTTTAAGGGATTGGATAATTATATTGCGCTAATAAAAGAACCGCAGAACAGGTTTTTCTTAGCCTATAGAAACAATATTTTATACGCTTTGGTTGTAACACCTATTACTTTGTTTTTAGGGTTGATACTTGCAAGTAGTATAAATTCTTTAAAAAGATTTTCTGTATCTTTCAGAACGATTTACTATTTGCCTGTTATTACATCTTGGATTATTGCAGGATTGGTTTTCAAGTATCTTTTTAATGCAGGAATTCAAGGCCCGATTAACTATTTGCTATTAGAGCAACTCCATATTATAAAAGAGCCGATTAACTGGTTGAAAACTGAATGGGGTGGTAATTTTGCGATTTGGGTACTGGGCATATGGAAGAATGTTGGTTATGCCATGGTGTTGTATATGGCAGCTTTGCAGGGAATAAGCAAAAGTTATTATGAAGCTGCGGAGATTGAAGGTGCAAACAGATGGCAGATCTTAAGGCGAATAACAATACCATCAATTAAGCCTATAACTTACTTTTTGACAATTCAACTTTTGATAGGTTCATTTAATGTATTTTTGCAGGTTCTCGTATTAACAGGAGGAGAACCAAGAGGACAGACAAGTAGTTTACAGTATCTGCTATATTCAAGAACTTTTGAACTATATAAGTTTGGTGAAGGTGCTGCAATAGGCGTAATAACTGCTGTAAGTATTTTGGTATTTACTATATTGCTTAATAAGTCGCTACATCAGGACAATGTATTTGGAGCTAAATAACTATGAATAGAAATCTAAGTAAAATTATAATAATGATATTTTTAATAGCAGGAATATTCATAGCTATATATCCGTTCCTTGTAATGATAGGTAATTCGTTTGAAGTGTTTACGTTTTCGCTGCCTAATCCACCGAGAATTTTTCCAAAGGAGTTTACATTAGACAACTACAGAGAAGTAATATTTGATTATGAAATACACAAATATTTTTTCAATAGTTTTTCTATTACAGTGCTTACAACAGTGTTTGTAATAATGCTAGCTGCATTGTCTGCTTATGCGTTTGCCAAAATTCCTTTTTTGGGCAGGAATGTGTTATTCCAAGTGTATATATTTACACTGATGATACCTGGTGTTTTAAATATCATTCCGCAGTTTTTAACAATCAATTCTGTGGGATTAATAGGCACTAGATTTGGACTGATTTTGCTATATGTTGGTACAGGCATATGCGGCAATACTTTCTTTTTGAAAGGATTTTTCCAGCAGATTCAAAACGAATTATTAGAATCAGTCGTTATTGACGGTGGTAATCATTTCACAATATTCACAAAGATAGTCATTCCTCTTGCTAAGCCTGCTATTGCTACTTTAGCAGTTCTGACTTTTTTAGGAACATGGGACGACTTTTTTACCGCAAAAGTAATATTAGCAGCAAATCAAAACGTGCTTACATTACCTATAATAATTCACAGAATTAACGGACAGCACGCAACAAAATTTGGTTTAGTATTTGCAGCTTCATTGATTACTCTAATACCGGTAATTATACTATACATTGTTGCTCAAAAATACTTTATAGTAGGTGGATTAACAGAGGGTGCAGTTAAAGAATAGTTAGGAAAATTAATATGAAGGATATTATGCTTTTAGATGTTTATCCTGATAAAGGATATTATAAAATAGGGCAGAAAATAAATATCTATTTAGAAATAGATTGTGAAGAAGAAAAAAGTATTACTATAGAGATAAAAATATTTTTGAATAACGATTGTATTTACGCTCAAAATGATGAAATCAGTTTTAAGAAAGGTATTAGAACTTATAAAATTGTTTTAAAAATGCCTGCTGATAAATTGGGTGGATACGGAGTTGAAGCGAGTATTAATGACCATAAGTTAGCTACTGCTTTTGACGTAGTGAGTAAATGGTGTGACAGACCGAGATATGCGTTTTTAAGTGATTTTTATAAAGAAGATGAAGAAGACATAGATGATGTTAAATCGCTACTTAAGCATCATATTAATGTAGTACAGTTTTATGATTGGATGTACAAACATGAAGATTTGGTGCCAAAGTCTGATTATTATACAGATCTGCTTGACAGAGAATTATCTAAAATTGCTGTAGAAAACAAGATAAAGCTATGCAAGGAAGCAAGAATATTGCCTCAAGCATATGGTGCAATTTATGCTTCGTCAAAAGAGTATTATAGTTCTCATAAGGATGTAGCACTTTATACAAATGATGATAAACCTCAAAATTTAGGCGATTGGTTTTTCATAATGAATATATCCAGTGAATCCCCATGGAGAGAGCATATTCTAAATGAGTTTAAAAAGTCTATTACAGATATGGGGTTTGAAGGCATACATATGGATACATACGGATTTCCTAAAATGGCATACTCAAAGTTAGATGGGAATAAAAAACTAGAAAAGCTTAACGAGCAGTTTCCTAGCTTGATAAACGATACGAAAAAGATGCTTAGCCAAGAAAAAGACGAAAGTGCGCTTACCTTTAATGCTGTAGGCAATTGGGCTATTGAAGATGTAGCCAAGAGCAATCAAGATGCAGTTTATATTGAGGTATGGGATCCTCAGGATACTTATTATCATTTATATCAACTGGTTAACAGGGCTAGAGAACTAAGCAACAAGCAAGTTATATTAGCAGCGTATCTAAAGTGCTTTGCGCAGAAAGATATATATACTCACGATGCGTGTCACTCTTCACTACTTTTAGCTAGTGCTACAATATTTGCTTGCGGAGGATTTCATTTTGTTATTGGTGAAAAAGACGGTGTACTACCTGATCCTTACTATGTTAACTATGCAAAGGTGAATAAAGAATATAGAAGAGATATAAGAAACTATTATGATTTTATTGTCAGATATGGTGATTTAATATTTGATTTAAACAGCAAAGATGAATCTATGACACATGCAAATGGTATAAATACAGAATGTGTGTTTTCAAATGGTAATTTTTCATCTTATCCAAAGGCTGATAGGGTATGGACATTAATTAGAACTGTAAAAGGATATAAAACTATAAGTTTAGTAAATTACACAGGAGTAAAAAGCGATATCTGGAATGAAGGAAAAGAGGATTATCCTAAAAATTTAGTAGATATTGATGTTCAGGTACTTGTTGATGAAGAAATTAATGGTGTATACGTTGCTTCACCTGATTTTAATAATTGTATGAGTGAAAAGTTAGAATTTGAATATTGCAGCATTGATAGAGGAAAGGCTATTAAATTTAGAGTACCTAGGCTTAAAATCTGGAATTTAATATACATAGAAATCAGCAATTAATACAATAGATAATATTTCTATAAGCACGTATTTTTTATAGGTGCTTATTTAATAGTACAATTTTGGAGGCAATTCATATGAATTTAGAAAAAAATATCAATAAAAACTGGTGGAAAGAAGCTATAGTGTATCAGATTTACCCACGAAGCTTTATGGATAGCAATGGAGATGGTATTGGTGATTTGCAGGGTATTATTAGTAAGCTTGACTATCTGCAGGATCTAGGAATAGACGTAGTATGGTTATCTCCCTGTTATGAATCGCCTAATGATGATAATGGTTACGATATTAGCGATTATCAGAAAATAATAAAAGAATTTGGTACTATGAATGACTGGGATAAATTGATTATAGAAATGCATAACCGAGGAATTAAGCTGATTATGGACTTGGTTGTAAATCATACATCAGATGAGCACAGATGGTTTGAAGAATCTAAAAAATCAAAGAATAATGAATACAGGGATTATTACATTTGGAGAAAAGGTAGAGAAGGAAAAGAACCAAATAACTGGGTTTCATTTTTTGGTGGTTCAGTATGGCAATACGACGACATAACTGATGAATATTATTTGCATTTATTTAGCAAAAAACAACCTGATTTAAACTGGGAAAATAAAAGAGTTAGAGAAGAAATATATACTATGATGAAGTGGTGGCTTGATAAAGGCGTTGACGGATTCAGAATGGATGTTATTAACCTTATATCTAAAGCTCCTGGACTGCCGAGTATTGGTGATGAAGAGGAATATTCATGGGGTGGGGAGTTTTTTGTTAATGGACCTCGTATTCATGAATTTTTGCATGAAATGAATAGAGAAGTATTATCTAATTATCCTATCATGACTGTAGGCGAGACTATATGCGTAACGACAGATGATGCAATACTATATACTGCTGAGGATAGAAGTGAGCTTAATATGATATTCAAC
>Ga0209475_10002132_pt1 | contig 21077 bp, 21 predicted proteins | sample tdDd471_FD_187128 | JGI IMG/M metagenome (GOLD analysis project Ga0209475, IMG submission 187128) | Marine sediment microbial communities from the Atlantic coast under amendment with organic carbon and nitrate - tdDd47.1 (SPAdes)... | ecosystem: Environmental > Aquatic > Marine > Coastal >... | reverse complement strand
ATAAACATAAGAAGCCCCACACTAAGAGCATCAGGAGCGGAACAATAATTTGTATGACAACAGGAAGCATCAAGAAAAGAACAAAAATCTCAGAGTAATTAGCCATAACATCCTCCATATTCAATATTCATTGTTTTGGGGACAACAGACTGACCTCAATATACTAAAGGGTTCTTAATATGATTCATCTTACTGACAGGACATACTCTATCAGCCGAACCTTGAAATTTTCTTAAAACCTGACCCTTGGTTTTCATAAATGCTTAAACGTGCACCCCCGAGAAGCGCCTAAAAAACTGAAAACAAACCAATTTAAAAAAAAATGATAACATTTAAGAATTAAGGAAAATCAAGACGGAACGCTGAACCCACAATTGCAAATTATGGGTTCAGCGTTGTCACCTTTCTTTTACAATATGTCTATCGCATCAACATTTGCAACATGGAAAGAACGACTAGAAAACGACTAGGAACTATAGTTGTTAGGAGATTGCAGTCAGAGCTGACCGAAGATTAGTTTTTTCGTTGTTCAACATAAGTCTTTTTCTAATCTCTTGACGATGACAGGCAATAGTTGCTGGAGATAACTTCAAAAACGCAGCTATTTCCTTTGTCGTCATACCCTGTTTGATTAAGTCAGCAATTTGAATTTGTGCCGGAGTTAGATTTGAGAGATAGTTTTTATAACTAGGCGCAAAAGGGGATGTTATTTCATCAAGGTTGGATCTTATGATATCCAGCAGAGCCTCTTGGAATTTTTCCCTACAGCTCATTTTTAATTTTTCCAAGTATGGGTAGATTAATTTCTTAACATTAAACATGACCTCTTCTTCAAGTACTTTTTTGTCTTCCTCTCGCTTGTCCAAGAGTATTTTGAGAGCCACATTCGTCTCTTTAAGTCGTTCTGTTTTTCGGTCAAGCTGAGCAGTTCGGTCAGCTACCCGAAGTTCTAATTCATCATGGGCTTTAAGCAAGGCATCTTCAGCATTCTTCCTTCCGGTTATATCTTCAACAATGCCAATTGCTGCGATTGTTGATCCGTCACTTGTAGAGATTGGTGAAAAAACACCACGCAGATATACTCTTTCACCACTGGTAACTGAGAGATAGCTCCCATCGTAGTGGGCTAATTCCCCAGAAAGTACACAGATTGTCGCCGCTCTTATTTCCTCATCTTTTATAGATTGGAGCAAATCGAACCCAGTTATTTGTTCTACGCTGGAACCGAGTATTTTCGCAAGTTTTTCATTACATGCTGTAATGATACTATTTTGGTCAATATGCAAAATTCCCAAAGGGGAATGTTCAAATATTCCACGGTATTTTAATGCAGCTTCTTTTAGTTCAGCCTCTACTTTTTTTCGAGCAGTAATATTTGTACATACACCACCAACAGCTTCCACTTTGCCATTATTGCCAAACAGTGGGAATTTTGCTGTTATGAATGTTTGGGCCCCGTCTGGTAAATCAATGGTCTCCTCAAACTCGACCAATTTCCTTTGCTTGACGACCTCTTTATCCTGAGAACGAAAAAGCTGTGCAACTGGCTCTGAGAAGGTGTCAAAATCATCTTTACCATACACTTGCTCATAAGATACATGAGCAATGTCTCCAAACTGACGATTCATAAAGAGGTATTTATAGTTTGAATCTTTTAGAAAGATAGGCGCATTCGTATTATTGAGAATATCTTCCAAGTACTGTTGGTTTAGTCGGTTAGACCCATCTTTATTTTGGTGATATTTTAGCTCATCTTCAAGGGCTTCTATGCGTTGTTCAAGTTCGCGCACTGTTGATCTTGATCTCATTGGCTACCCTCCCCTAAAGAATATTTGCGTCATATATCCTGTATTATTAATCAAGAAGACAATAACTAGGGACCCTGCCATTAGCGTCCATGCTACCTGGAAATAAATATTACTGCCTAAGCGAACAAGGCGGAGCCATTTCTGGCCCTGCTCAATTCAACACTATAGAACAGTTATAATTTTAGTTGCGACAATGATGATGGTTATGGATTGGCTTCCAGGTATATCAACCTGTGGCTATCCATTTTTAAAAGCCTGTAGGTTTATGATATTATTTCTTTCCATTTCCATTCATCCTCACGCTGACAGCTGCCAGATCCCCTGTAAAATTTCAACTAAGAATAACCCCATCACTAATTTTATATATGTTCTCAACGTCTACTCTCATTTGTTGTTTGTTGAGTTTTTTAACTGACCCCAAATAACTCACTCCTAATTACCCTATTATACAGTTAGGTTCAACACACCTTCTCATGTTCTTCCCTAAGGTGATTTTCCAAACCATCTCCTGCCCTTGGGTGGTCGGAAAGACACTTACATTCGTTTTTGTACAAACACCTTTTGCAAGAAAAAGCGGGACCAAGTACTCCCAACAAAATATACGGGAAAAAGTCGTTCTATGACGATGGCGAGGATCTCTGATAACCGCACAGCAAATTCGGCATTTTTTATACAAACAACTACTACACAGCTCTCCCCCCCAACCTTTCAGAGAGATGACAGACTCCATTGGAAAGATCGACTGTTATCATCTTACCGAATCATTCCCCATAGCCATATTAAAAAACTCCGTGAGGCCTCCGCAACAGAGTAGCCTCACACAGTGATCAACTTCGTTGCCTCTTTTTGAATTCTTTTTTTGTGCTTTTGCCTTCGTTATTTTTGGTCATTTAACACCTTCTTAACACAAAGAAATCTCTCCTTTAAAAGAGTCCACTTTCCATACCAACCCAAAATACGCTTAACCCGAAAGAAGCATTTCAAAGTCCTTTTTATTTACAAATAGAAAAAATTATCTATAGTCTCGTTACTGAAATAGAAACAAAATGGTAATTTTTAAAGCTGCTATATTAGATGGAGGTTGTATTGTGGAAATTGTTTTAAATATGTTTGTCGCGCTTTGTGTTGGAATCTCTTATGTAGTTGGTTATCTTCTTGCTGCCTTATCTTTTATATTCCTCATAGCTTGGATCATGGATGATAAGTATAAAACTAACTTTTCAAATAATATTTTTGATTTTTTAAAGCTATTTTTTCTTGAAAAAGACGAGAAAGTTATTTGTCAAAGGTGTGAAGATGCTAAAGATATTGATCTTGATGCAATTGAAGACAATTACTGCTACCTGTGTGGTAAAGAATTTAAAAAAAGTAAGGCCAGTCCATATGATATTAGGGTAGAAAAATTGACAAATAAGATTTTACTTTTTGCATTAACCGCTATCCTATTATATACCATTAGCACTAAGCTTCTTGTTGTTTTCGTAATAATATCCACTTTATCCTATTATTTTTTTATATACAGAGATCGACCAACCCAAAAGTAGGTGCTTCTACCCGGAAGAATCGGTAATCCCCCCTAAAAAGAGTAGTACTCAAAAGTAGAATTATCTTGTAATGAAGAAATCAGGAGGATTCTAATGAAGAGATCGAAATTTAGCGACAGCAAGATTCTGTCAATACTGAAACAAGCTGAGAGTGGGACGCCAGTTGCTGAACTTTGCCGTGAACATGGCATAAGTAATGCGACCTTTTATAACTGGCGGTCAAAGTATGGTGGGATGGATGCTTCGTTGATGACCCGCATGAAAGAACTAGAGCAGGAAAATCGACGTCTTAAAAAGATGTATGCAGAAGAACGGCTGAAGGCTGAGGTTATTCAGGAGGCTATGGAAAAAAAGTGGTAAAGCCATCTTGTCGGCGGGAGATGGCTGTAACTGCGGTTTCCAGGAGAGGAATCAGCATCCGCAAAGCTTGCCTGTTTTTTTCTGTAAGTGAGAATTGCTATAGGTATACAAAAAAGAATAGTTCGAAAAACCAATTGATTGCTGAATATTTGCAGAAGCTTGCGTATGAAAATAAATCTTGGGGCTTTGGCTTATGCTTTCTCTATCTGCGGAATGTGAAGGGATATCATTGGAATCACAAAAGAGTATATCGGATCTACCGGGAACTTGAGTTAAACTTACGTATTAAACCCAAAAGACGCTTAGTGAGGGAGACCCCACAACCACTTTCAGTGCCAGATAATATCAATGAGTGCTGGTCTATTGACTTCATGTACGACCAGCTTGTAGATGGCCGCAGTGTGCGATTGTTCAACGTGCTTGACGATTGTAATCGCGAAGCTCTTGGGATTGAGACTGACTTTTCGTTGCCCTCAGAAAGAGTAATTCGGACTTTGAATCGAATAATTGAGTGGCGAGGCAAGCCAGAAGCTATTCGTTGTGACAACGGTTCGGAGTTTACTAGTAAAAAAACGATGAAATGGGCAGCTGATAACGGCATTGAACTCAAGTTTATTGAACCAGGCAAGCCTCAGCAAAATGCATATATCGAGCGGTTTAATAGAACTGTCCGATACGATTGGCTGGGCCAGTATCAATTTGGCAGTTTGAGCACGTTACAAGATTTTTCTACCAGATGGCTGTGGAAGTATAATCACGAGAGGCCAAACATGGGCCTTGGAGGCTTTACGCCAAATCAGCATCTGCAGAAAATGTATTTGCAGTGTGCGTAGACCACAATTTCTCTTTTCTCACTCCTGCTTTTTTGGGTGAGAGGAGGTGAAAAAAGAGAAATTGTTGAAAGTAGTACCCGAACGATTATGATACTTCATGAAATCGGGTACATATAATTCTACTTCTGTTTGATACTCAAAATGGGAGGACTACCTAACCTTATGAGAAATATCAATATTTTTGAGCTTCCAAAAAGATGACAGTCTCTTTTATTGATGTATAATTTTCTTAAGTCTAAAAAGCGGAAGGTTTGAGACCGCTGGGCAGAATTTAAGATAAAACAGTCTTCCAAACAGAACTAAAAGGTCAAACCCTATAGTGTTTTGCCTGTTTATTTTATCGGAACTTACTTCTTTCCTCCCACTCTTCTCTCTAATACATCCTGCTCTTTTCTACTTGTCACCAATGAGCTGCACCATTTGTAAGAGTCATTAGTTTAGAAAAACAGGAGTCAACCTATGATGTTTCAACCCTTAAATGATTTTAGTACCCTTTCACTCCCAGATACAGTGGATGAAGTTGTTGAATTACTCTACCACGACTTATCCCTCAGAGATAAAGTCATAATGGCTCAGCTTTCAGAAAATGAACTGGATTCATCCGTCTACCTTGCGATGGCGAAAACAATAAGGAAGGAGTTTGGTTTATATAGCGGCAATGCAGGGTTACTTAGTTCTTGTTCCAGTTACCTGGGGGAGAAATACGACACTTATGAAGATCCGGCGATGGTTATTATTAAAGAATTATGGAATAAAATTAAAAAATCCCACAATTTACATCTCGTTGAAAAAAAGCTGCATCCTGTAAAATAACTGCATTTATCTCTGAGGACAACAAAGGGGGCTTGTTCGGCACAGCCCCTCTGTGTAACTATTTCTTCTGCCGTCTCAAAATACCATACACTTCAGCTTCAGGGAGCTGTGGATCAGTTTCCATTAATACCATATTACCTGGATTAGCCTTGTTAATGGAGACACCTGCCTCGTTTTTCATGGAAACGATTCTCACTGAAATCACCCCCAATCCTTGTTTCATGTATTCAATCTGTTCACCAGGTACAAGCTGGTTACGAATCTCAACCCAAGGGGAATAGCCAGTCTCACGAATAACCGCCACCGGTTCGTAACTTTGCTCAGCTCTTGAAGATGCGTAAATCATTTCATTGCTGCCTGGGCGCTCATTGATAAAATTTTCAGTCGTTCCTCTGGTACCGGTTTTCTTAATTTCCTGACTAAACCGCTCTGGCAATCTGATTGTGGCAGGTTCCTCCCAGGCCTCTTTGGGAAGCTGGGCGAGATAATCAAGGGCCGCTCGATACACTCGAACAACCCCCCCGACATAAAAGATTGATTTCATCCTGCCTTCAATTTTCAGGGAGTCTACTCCGGACGCTACAAGCTGAGGCAACATATCAAGTAAGCAAAGATCCTTGGAGTTGAAGATATAGGTGCCTCGTTCATCCTCTTCGACGGGGAAGTATTCACCTGGTCGTTTTTCCTCAAGTAGGGTATAGCTAAATCGGCAAGGATGGGAACAACTACCCTGATTTGCATCTCTATCAGTCATATAGTTGGAAAGCATACATCTTCCGGAATAGGAAATGCACAGTGCACCATGCACAAAAATTTCCAGTTCACCGTTAACTTTATCACCAATCTGCTGAATTTCTTTCAGTGAGAGTTCTCGTGCCAGATTAAGCCGCCCGACACCCTGGTTTAACCAAAAAGACGCTGCCCCGTGATTTGTGACATTTGCCTGAGTTGACAGGTGAATTGACAGAGATGGCACAATTTTACGGGCAAAGTTTAAAATACCAGGATCGGAGATAATTAATCCGTCCACTGCCATATTCTCAAGTGCTGTGAGATACGCATCCAAGCCCTCAAAATCTCTATTATGGGCAATAATGTTTATCGTAACATATACCTTCACACCATGTTCATGAGCAAACCGCACACCTTGCCGCATCATTTCTTCATCAAAATTGCCGGCTTTTGCTCTAAGGCTGAATTGTTTACCGCCTAAATAGACAGCGTTTGCACCATAATGTACGGCAGTAACCAGTTTTTCATAATTTCCTGCAGGTGCCAGCAACTCTGGGATAGCAATAACTGGTCCTTTGCGACTTTCATTTTTATTCATGCTGGAGTATTCTGTTTTCGTGGTTTGAAATGTTTGTTATTGAAGGCATATCTTTCGATCATATAGCATGATTAACGCCTCGCAATCTTCAATCGAGGTACACGAGTATGTATGAAGGGAACTAATTACAACTCCTTCTTTAAACTCCTTTTATTTTCTACAACACTTTCCCTTAAATCGGGAAATGACTAACCCATCTAAACCGACAAGACATACTGTGAGAGAAAAATATATTGGCATAGCCTTGAGCGGTGGCGTGGACTCAACTGCATGCGCCCTATTGTTGCGAGAACATTATCACGTTAAGGGTTATTTCATGCAACTTGCGCAACCTAATTATGATGCCCAGAAGGCTCAAGTGACAGCAGTTGCAAAAAAACTCGGTATTCCCTTGCAGATTATCAACTTGCAGCAGCAATTTGAACAAAGAGTATTGGATTATTTTTCCGTCAGCTATTATCAAGGTCTCACCCCCAATCCTTGTGTTATTTGCAACAAAGAAATTAAATTTGGCTTGTTCATGGAAGCGATTCTTTCTGAAGGAATGGATATGATGGCCACCGGCCATTATGCTAAAATCAAGCAGAAGGACGAGACCTATCACTTGCACTGCGGGGATGATCCTAAAAAGGATCAATCCTACTTTCTTTCCCGTCTAACGCAGGCCCAGCTGGCAAAAGTAATATTCCCCCTTGGTGACAAAATAAAACAGGATACATACCATTTTGTCGAAGAGCACGGCTTTAATGATTTTCATGGCCAAGAGAGCCAAGATGTCTGTTTTCTTGAAAACAGTCACATCGGTGATTTCCTTGAGGTCCGATCGAAACGTGACAACGCAAGTGGGTCGATTGTTTCGACCGCAGGTAAAGTACTTGGTAGCCACAAGGGTTTGTTTCGATATACCATTGGTCAACGTAAGGGCCTTGGTATTTCAAGCGACTCACCCCTTTATGTCGTCGGACTTGATGCAACGACAAACCGTGTGATTGTTGGCAAAAACGAGGAATTATTCAGAAAACAGATTAGAGTAGAAAAAATCCACTGGCTTGCTGAAAAGACGCCTGATACAAAAATTGATTATATGGTTCGTATTCGTTACAGCCACAGGGGATCAATGGCAAGGATCCATTTAGGTAAAAATGGTGGCGGAGTTATAATTTTTCACGATCCCCAACGTGCAGTAACCCCAGGACAGTTTGCGGTTATTTACCACAACACTGAACTCCTTGGTTCCGGCATTATATTATAAAAGAAATCATCCAAATGAAGAAAGTATTCATTACAACCCTTGGCTGTAAGGTGAACCAGTTTGAATCAGCTGCCTTTAAAGCAGGATTTGAAGACAAAGGCATGACAGTTGTCTCACGAAACGAGGAGGCTGACCTCATTGTCGTAAATACCTGTGCCGTCACTGCCGGTGCCGGAGCTCAGTCTCGCCAAACCATCCGTCAGGCCCTCCGTCGTAATCCCTCAGCGGAAATCATTATCACTGGCTGTTATGCTGAAATTGCCGCAAAAGAACTCTCAGAAGAAACAGAGTTGCAGGGGCGAGGCTACACCTTAATTGGTAATAGTAAAAAGGATGAGCTCGTTGAAGGGGCAGTCGGCAAGAAATCCGGTACTCATGAAATGCTCATGGGCACGATTGGAGAAGCAAAGGAAATATGCCGATTACCCATAAGACGTTTTGGCGAGCGAAGCAGAGCCTATTTGCGTGTTCAGGATGGGTGTGAAAGTTTCTGTACTTACTGCATCGTTCCCTATACCAGAGGCCCCAGTAGAAGTTTGCCAATCAGTGAGGTAGTTAATCAGGCACGAGTTTTCACTGAAGCAGGTCATAAAGAAATTGTTTTGACCGGCATCCATCTCGGTTATTACGGTAAAGACCTGGAAGAAAATGACGATTTGCTCTCACTACTTGACAAACTGACTCTAGCCACCCCAAAGACCTCTTATCGAATTAGTTCTTTGGAGCCCCTGGAGATTACTGAAGAACTTCTGTTTCTTATGCAGGAACGAAACAATATCCAGCCTCATTTGCACATACCTTTGCAAAGTGCCAACGATGAGATATTGTCCAGAATGAATCGCAGGTACTCCATCAATCAATTCCGAGATGTAATAAATCTTTGTCATGATCGGCTTCCAGAAGCTGCCATAGGCATTGATATACTAGCTGGATTTCCTGGAGAAACGGATGAACATTTCACTGCTGGTTTAAATTTTCTACAGTCGCTTGAATTCAGCTATCTCCATGTATTCCCCTATTCTATTCGACCAGGAACTGTGGCGGCGGGTTTTAAGGACCAGGTTCCTCAAAATATCAAAGATGCAAGGGTCAACCTGCTACGTTCTCTAAGCGATGAAAAGAAAATAGCATTCTACCAGAGTCAACTGCGTCAAACCCGATTAGTTCTCGTAGAGGGTCGACGCGATAGTGATGGAAAGCTAAAAGGATTTACCGATAATTATATTGATGTCCGATTTGATGGTCCTGACAGTCTGCTAAACAGTGTAACCTCTGTCAAACTCCTGTCAGTAAAAGACAACAGTGTGGTTGGAGAGAGAAAAAAGCACAATGAAAATTGAAATAATAGCTATAGGCGACGAACTCACATCCGGAAGAATCCTCAACACAACCAGTAGTTTTGCAGCCAGAAACCTCTACGAAGCTGGCTATGATATTTACGCCATGAACACAATCGGCGATACGCCCAGCCTTATCGGCGAGGCTCTTAAAAGAGCGCTAGCCAGGGTTGATGCTGTTCTGGTGACCGGTGGTCTTGGCACCACAGATGATGATTTGACCAATGAGGCTGTCTCCAAAGCCCTCAATCGCCCCACCATGCCTAATCTAGAGATACTCTCAAACATTCGTACTCATCTTGATGAAATCACAGCCTCCCCCGTAAGTAGACTCGAAAAATTAGCCTGGTTACCATCTGGCGCTGAAGCTCTTAACCCTCAATCAAGAATGGCAGGCTATCAGCTTATCCATGATGATAAACCTATCTTTTTCCTACCCGGTATTCCCAGCCAAATGCAACAGCTTCTGGTTGAAGAAGTGTTACCGAAATTGTCTACCTGGCATGAAGATCACCGGCTAACAACACATCAGAGAATATTTCGCATCTTTGACCTTCCGGAAACAGAGGTTAACCGTCGTATAGCCACACTTGACCTCAGTCCTGATGTCCTTATCGGTTACTATCCCGTTTTTCCCGAAGTCCACCTGAGCCTTACGGTACGAGACAAAAAAAACAATGACGCCAAACGTCTCTTTAAATCATCCTGCAAAGCCATATATACTGTCCTTGGTGATTCTATTTACGGATGTGATAGAGACAGCATGCAAAGGGTGGTAGGCAAACTCCTTTTGCAAAACAACTTCACACTCGCCGTTGCGGAGTCCTGTACCGGAGGATTAATCTGCCGCAAGATCACCAACTCCCCGGGAAGTTCAGCCTATTTATTAGGCGGGGTTGTGTCCTATTCAAATTCTCTAAAGTCAATTTATCTTGGAGTTTCTTCAGATCTTTTAGAAACTCGGGGAGCAGTAAGCCGAGAGGTTGCCGAAGAAATGGCGGTTGGAGTAAGAAAAAGTAGCGGTGCAGATATCGGTCTTGCAGTAACTGGCATAGCTGGGCCAGATGGGGGCAGCAAAGAAAAACCAGTTGGCACCGTATATATTGCTATTGCAACTTCCGAGGAACACTGGGTGACTAAATTCCTCTTTCAGGGCGATCGTAATCAGATCAGAGAAATTTCGGCACAAAGTGGACTTGACCTGATAAGAAAATATTTGTTACAGAAATCACAAAATGATTAAATTCGGTAGCACAAATCTTTTTATTTTTTTTCAAATTTAAGATTTTTATTTTATGTCCGTGGTATGGTAAATATCATCAACAATCTTTCTATATATTTCATAATAATTTTTGGAGAACCGCATGGCCGTAAGTGCTAACAAAAGTAAAGGCAGTAGCGTTGACAATGCAATAAGCCAAATCCAAAGACAATTTGGCAAAGGATCCATCATGCGCCTTGGGTCCAAGGAAACAGAGAATATCCCTGTTGTCCCTACAGGGGCTTTAAGCCTGGATATTGCTCTTGGAATTGGTGGTATCCCAAAAGGTCGGATCACCGAAATCTATGGACCAGAGTCCTCAGGCAAGACAACACTTTCTCTCCACGTCGTGGCTGAAGCCCAAAAGGCCGGTGGCACGGCAGCTTTCATTGACGCAGAACATGCCCTTGACACCAAATACGCAGAACGTTTGGGCGTTGATGTGGACAACTTGCTAGTTTCCCAGCCAGACTTCGGTGAACAAGCGCTCGAAATTGCAGAGATTCTTATCCGATCTGGTGGAATTGATGTTATTGTCATCGACTCGGTTGCAGCTCTTACCCCCAAGGCAGAAATAGACGGGAATGTAGGTGATCACCATGTGGGTGTTCAAGCCCGACTTATGTCTCAGGCAATGAGAAAATTTACTGGTGTTCTCAACCGAAGTAATACAATATTGATTTTCATCAATCAAATCAGGATGAAAATCGGAGTAATGTTTGGCAACCCCGAGACCACTACCGGTGGTAACGCTCTGAAATTTTATTCATCACTTCGTCTTGATATTCGAAGAATTGGCCAACTCAAAGACGGCCAGGATTTGATCGGTAATCGCACCAAAGTAAAAGTTGTGAAAAACAAATGTGCGCCACCTTTCAAACAAGCAGAATTCGATATAGTGTACGGAGAAGGTATTTCCAAAATCGGGGATATGCTTGACCTGGCAGTAGATCTTGAGATCATTGAAAAGAGTGGTTCCTGGTATTCGTACAACGAAGAAAGAATCGGTCAAGGCCGGGAAAATGCCAAGCGTTTTCTCTCCGACCAGCCAGAAATGTGTCTTGATATCGAAAATAAGGTTAGAATGGCCTATGGCATGTCGACAGTAACCCAACCTCTAACAACACCCGCAGATGTTGTTCCTCCGACTGATTAATTATTATTATCTACCGGGTTCATACAGATTTTATATGAACCCGGTAAGCACCTCTTTGTATGTATTCAGTCTCAACTTTTCTCTCAACATCACCCGCCATCTCCCCTACCCTCCTCTCAGAACAATTACCTTGACTCTGCTGTCTCTGGTGGAGTAATCGTTTGACTCATTCTAAGTTTAATCATCTATATTTGTGAGGACCTACTATTGTCTCCAAAGAAACAGAGTAAAACTGAATCCTACGATGTGATTATTGTTGGTGGTGGCCCAGCTGGACTATTTGCTGCCTATTATCTTGCAGAGAATTCTAACCTTAGTGTGCTGGTTATAGAAAAAGGGAAAGCTTCTCTAAAACGTAAATGCCCTATAAAGGATGGAGGCTGTATAAAATGCAGGCCCTGTAATATCCTTTGCGGCATTGGCGGTGCTGGTCTTTTTTCCGACGGAAAACTCAATTTTATCCACAAACTCGGAAAAACGGATCTCACCCAGTTTATGGATGTCTCTGCCGCCATAGCCCTGATTGATGAAACCGAAACAATATTCAACCGCTTCAATATGGATGGGAAGGTATTTCCAACCGATATGGAGAGAGCCAAGAACATCAGAAAAGATGCCCGTAAGCAGGGCATAGATCTTTTGCTTATTAAGCAGAAACATCTTGGTAGCGACAACCTTCCCAAGCACATCTCAAAGATGGCTGACTATGTCGCTGAAAAAGGAGTCACCTTTCATCACTCAGAAGAGGCCAAAGGGGTGCTTGTTAAAAATGGTATTGTTACTGGAGTTAAAACCAACCGGGGGGCATACAAAACAAAGAACGTTATTCTCGCTCCCGGTCGTGTTGGGGCTGAATGGGTCGCCAGCGTCGCAAGAAATCTTGGTATTGAAGTATCCCAGCGTGGCATTGAAGTAGGTGTTCGGGTCGAAGTACACAATGAAATTATGCAGGACCTTTGCGAAGTCATTTACGATCCCACATTTTTTGTCCGAACTTCAAAATATGACGACCAAACTCGGACCTTCTGTACCAACTTCGGAGGTTACGTTGCCTTGGAAAATTATCAGAATTTTGTCTGTGTCAATGGTCATGCCTTTATGGATAAAAAATCTGATAATACCAATTTTGCCTTTCTGTCTAAAGTGGTCCTCACTGACCCGGTTGAAGATAATCAAGCCTATGGAGAGTCAATTGGGAAATTAGCAACCCTCATTGGTGGTGGAAAACCGATTCTACAGAGATATGGGGATCTTAAACGTGGTCGAAGGTCAACCTGGAATCGAGTGAAAAATAGCTATATAGAGCCAACCATGAAAAGTGTGACTTGTGGAGACATTGCTATGGCCCTGCCAGAGAGAATTCTCACTAACCTTATTGACGGGCTCGAACAACTTAATCAAGTTATCCCTGGTGTAGCCAACGACGAAACCCTTCTCTATGCACCTGAAATTAAATTTTTTGCCACACAGGTAACAACTGACAACGACCTGCAAACCAACATTAAGGGGCTTTTTGTTGCAGGTGACGGGCCCGGAGTAGCCGGTAATATAGTCTCTGCTACCGCGACAGCTCTGATCCCCTGCAAGAAAATTATTTTAAATTATCAATGATTAATCTCTTGATAATTTATTTTGTATTTTTATTGTTGACTGTTAAAATTCATCTGCTATATTTGGGCACAAGTAGTAATAATTATTATTAGTTATTAAATATCAATTAGGAGGCAAAAATGCAAAAGTGGGAATGTCCTTGTGGTTACATTTATGATCCGGCAACTGGTGACGAGGATAATGGTGTGGCTCCTGGAACAGCATGGGACGATGTTCCAGAAGATTGGGTTTGCCCCTTATGCGGGGCCGAAAAAGAGTCTTTCTGGAAAGTAGACTAATTTTCCCTTAAAGCTGTATCAGCTTAATTTAATAATTGAATATGATACAGCTTATTTTTTATTCTCCATGTTAGCGCATCCTAATTGTTTTACAAGCACCTTATTCCAAATTTACTTCTTAAGGAGAGTATGCTATGAGCCTTATAGTTACCCAACCGGCGCCTGAATTTACAGCAACTGCGGTTTTACCCGACAACTCGTTCAAAGATGATTTTTCGCTTTCGGACTACCGTGGGAAATATGTATTGTTGTTTTTTTACCCCCTCAACTTCACCTTCGTCTGCCCTTCTGAAATCCTCGCTTTCAATAAAGCTGTCAAAGAATTTGAAGACAACAATTGCCAGCTAATCGGTATTTCCATTGATTCCGCTTTTTCGCATCTTGCCTGGAAAAACACTAAGGTAAATGATGGAGGAATTGGCAATATCCAGTATCCACTTGTAGCAGACCTCGATAAATCCATTTCAAAATCCTATGAAGTACTTTTAGATGAAGGAATGGCTTTGAGAGGACTTTTCCTAATTGATAAGGAGGGAATTGTGAGACACCAGGTTGTAAATGATCTTCCTTTGGGAAGGAACGTCAACGAGGCCTTGCGTATACTCCACGCCCTCCAATTCACTGAGAAACACGGCGAGGTTTGCCCAGCCAACTGGAACAAAGGCGAAGAAGCTATGAAACCAACTGCCGAGGGTGTAAAGGAGTATCTAACTGCCAATAATTGATTACAAACATTAAACAGAACAATGGTTGGTAAGCTTCAGGTGCTTACCAACCCTTTGTTAGTTAAACCGAAGAGATTGGACGCTATACTATTTTGTTATACAAATCTGCATTGAAGCCAACATAAAAGACATTCCCTCTTTTCAATGTTGGCGCCCGAAGGTTGCCGGTTCTGCCCGTAATTTTTTTTAAAATTTCATCTTTATTTGTGCTGCCAGGCTTGAATTCGATAATGTTTTTGCCGCTGGCCACATAAACCTTATCTGCACCTGCGACAACACTCCAGGCATCCTCCCCAATGTAAGTTTGTTTTTTAGCATTCACTTCTGTACCAATCGAGATACTTTTTTCCTCAAAAACCGTCCAGGCTTTTTTGCAGGAAACTCATCCCTTTCTCATATAAGCCCATTCAATATCCACAATTCCCTCCAAATAAAAATGACTCATTAGTCTTGTCTTCAATAATTATAATTCTGTCACGATTCTACCCGCTATAAGAACAACCATATGTAGAAAAAGAGTAAAGTTAAGCACAATAAATAGAATTCTATAGTTACAAGCTTTTTGAAACGCGAGTCCGTAAGAAAAAACGACAAGCAAGAAGCAAGCATTAAGTATGATGGTAATAGAAAAGAAAGATCCCAGCGGAAAAGTTAAACTGAGGAACATCAGCATGATCAGCGCAAGCGCCCCAATCCAGGTTACAAAAAAACGTTTTAAACTCTCTTCCGGGAATTGCTTAAGAAGACTTGGTAAATTGCTTTTTCCATAATCCTCTTGAAAGTTCAAAAGGATGAGCCAGAAATGGGGCATTTGCCATAGAATAAAAAGAGAAATCAGCAAGATTGCCGTATAACTGACAGCTTCTCCTCCACCACTTAGCCAACCAATATAAGGTGGTAAGGCACCGCAAAATGCACCAGGTACAATAGCCAGAACCGTCTTTTGTTTTAATGGAGTATAGACACCATTGTATAAAATGACGGCTACAATGGCAGAAAGAACAGGTAATATTGCTTTGGTTGCAGCAAAGAGTACAAACAAGCCAATAAAGAGCAGAACGACTGCTTGAGTGCCTGCCTGTCGAGGTGGAAGTACGCCCTTGGGCAAGGGTCTGTTTTTAGTCCTCTCCAATTCGCCATCAAGGCGATATTCCTGAAGACTGTTTAAAGTTGCAGCACCGGTTGCCAATATAAAAATACCAGCACCAGTACATAGGCTACCCATTGCGATATTGGGATTTGCCAATATAAAACCAAAAATAGTGGAACAGCCAATGAGAAGGCAGAGCGGTACTTTCGCTAAAGCAAACCTGTATCCGACGCTTAACGAAAATCCATTACCAAAATAGTCGAATTTCAACATCCGAATTATCAGTCACTTTCCTCTTCAAGCCAGATCTCAAATTCATCTTTGGGTACAATTTTCAACGTTCCAACCATAGCAGAATGATCCACCCCACAATACTCAGTACATTGAATGTCATACTCCCCTACCTCATCAGCAAGGAACCAGGCATAGGTTGGCATCCCCTTAACCACATCGACCTTGATCCGGAATGCTGGTATGAAAAAACTATGCAAAACATCAAGAGATTCAATGTTGAGTTTAATAGCTTCACCTAAAGGAACCACAAGTTCATTTTCAGTTTCCTTGTCATTGTCATAGACGAAAATCCATGAATATTGTTGTCCCAAAACTTCAATTTCCATGGCATCATCCGGTACATTGCGCAAACCAAGGTATGAAGACCATCCCACATAAAACATGGATAAGGCAATTATAGTCGGTACAATAGTCCAGATTATTTCAAGTGGGTAATTATCGCGAATATCGGAGGCAACAGGATTTTTACTTCGCCTGTATTTCACGACAAAATAGATCATTACAACTGTAATACCAAACAACAGAACAGCAGAGAATCCTAGAATATACCAGAAAGCCAGATCAACGCCTTGTACCGGGGTCATAAATTTCTCCACCTTTTATCTAAATGCTACATCCCAGAAAGTAAAACTAATCAACATCATGAGCACCAGCACAGTACTAATAAAAGATATATTGATAACCGGCCCTTCATACTTCAAATGCATAAAGAAAAGCAATACAAAGGTCACTTTAGTGGTGGCAATGGTGAGCGCAATAGGAACATTAAAAAAACCAAGATCTACATAAGAGACACCGACCGTAACTATAGTGAGCAGTAATAATACCGCCAATACCATCCCGAGTTGAGTATAACTGAGTACATGACTTTCTTCTTTATTATCCACTTTCAATCTCCAAGACAATTCATGTTTTTAAAGTACCAGATAAAACAAGGGAAATACAAAAATCCATATCAGGTCAACCAGATGCCAGTAAAGACCTGAATTATCAAGCATAGAGAATCTGGAGGAATTCACCTTGCCATTAAGGACATAGACAAGGCTAATGGTAAGTAAAATCATGCCAATTATTACATGAAGACCATGTAATCCTGTAATGACATAGTAAAGGCCAAAAAAGATATTCAATCCAGGCTCGCCAGATACAAGTGTCTCTGAATTTGGATAAATATCATGGTGGATTTTTGCTCCCCATTCGAAATATTTAATCACAAGAAAAGTGACACCGCAGAAGATTGAGAAAATCAGAAAACCGACAGCCTGTTTCTTGGCCTTTCGCTGGATAGCTGTGATAGATGCCGCCACTGTAAAACTCGATAAGAGTAAAACTATTGTGTTTACAGCTCCCATGACTCTGTTTAACTCCCTACCTCCTTCTGCAAAAAACTCAGGATATCTATGGAAATAAGCAGCGTATAACACAAACAATCCACCAAAAAGAATGATCTCTGAGTAGAGAAACAGCCACATTCCTAGTTTAATACCGGCCCTATCTATCTGAGAACTCATAGTATTCCCTTACTTTGCACGCTTTTGTGATGGTTCGGTTACCTTTGTGAAATCATATGGGAAGCCATCAATCTGGGGTTTTTTGATGAAATTATGCACCGGTGGTGGTGATGGAACCTTCCACTCAAGAGTGGTCCCACCCCATGGGTCGGCTTGGGCCAATACTTGCTGTTTGAAACTCATCAGCAAATTAACAAACATTATCACCATACCAACAACAAGGAGATATCCACCAAACCCAGCAAGGAAATTGCCTGTCTCATATTGGGGCAGATAATCATAATACCTCCGCGGCATGCCCTGCATACCTAAAATAAACATAGGTATATAATGAAACATGAAGCCTATTCCGGTAAGCGATGCACCAATATAGGCGGGTTTGAACCTATACATGATTCCAAACATCTTCGGCCACCAAAAGTGAAGAGCAGCGAAAAACGCAAATCCGGTTCCACCGAACATAACAAAATGAAAATGAGCGACTACGAATTGGGTATCATGCACATGGATATCAGGTCCGACTGCCCCAAGGACGAGACCTGTCAGGCCTCCTATGCTAAAAAGAAAAATGAAAATGAGAGCAAGCAGGAGCGGTGGCGTCATCTCAATTGACCCCTTATACATTGTCGATATCCAGGAGAACACTTTGACTGCAGTCGGGATAGCCACGAGATAGGTCAGCAGGGAGAAAACAAAGACAGAGACATCGGACATACCACTTGTAAACATATGGTGAGCCCAAACAAGCGAACCGGCTACAGCAATAGCCATTGATGACCAGACAATCGCCTTGTAACCAAAAATTGATTTTCTTGAAAAAATCGGAATGATTTCTGAGACGACTCCCATACCTGGGATGATCATCACATAAACGGCTGGATGTGAGTACATCCAGAAAAGGTGTTGATACAATAAGGGATCGCCCCCCTTGTCAGGGTCAAAGAGTCCAATAGAAAATAATCTTTCCAGAATTATTAAGACGAAGGTAATAGAAATTACAGGTGTTGCTAAAATCTGCACCCAGGCAGTGGCATAAAGGGACCAGGTGAAAAGAGGAATCTGCATATACCCCATACTTTTATCACGCATCCGATGGAAGGTCGTAACAAAGTTAAGACCTGTCAACATCGAAGACATACCGAGAATAAACGCAGCCGTCACAGTCAAGCCAACGTTTTTACTATCCTGCACACTGAATGGCACATAAAAGGTCCAGCCGGTATCTGGGAAACCGTCACCAACAAATAAAGAAATGATGGCAAACAATCCTCCAATCATGAAGAGATACCAACTAAAAAGATTGAGGCGTGGAAAAAAAACGTCGTCAGTCCCAAGTTGTATTGGCAGGAAGAAATTACCAAAAATTGCTGGAATTGCAGGAATAACAAAGAGAAAAATCATTATCACCCCATGCAGCGTAAACATTGCATTATAGGTCTCAGCGTCCATAATGGTCCTGCCCTGGGTCATCAACTCAGTCCTCAGCATAAGACCAAGAAACATGGCGAGCACAAACCAAAAGAAAACAGCTCCAAGATACATGATACCGAGCCGCTTATGGTCGTGAGTTAGCAACCATGACTTAATTCCTGTTAGACCAGGAGGGGCCGAGGTGTGATAGAAAGATTGTGTTGCTGTCATAATTTAATCCTGTCTGTTAATGCTGCCATCTTTTACAGGCCATTCTGAACCTTTGGACGTTTTCTTCTAAAATATAGAAAAACAAACGCCAAAACTAGGATAAAAAACAGCATAACACCAATTTTTACGAGCTGAAACACCGATTTGTTTTTATCCGGGTCATAATTGAAGCAAAAACTGAGTAGTCTCTTTACGGAAAGTGACGGACGTCCACTTTTCGCATCTGCCAGGCCCATATCTATGTCACCTGCTAAAAAGGAACCATAGACATATCGTATAACTTTACCATCTTCAGCTATAGTCATGAGTGCCGCCGGATGAATAAAGGTTTCATCGTCAATTTTCTTAAACCTGAATCCTACAGCGTCCGTTGCTGCCTTTATTGCATCTTGCTTTCCTGTGAGAAAACGCCACCCATTGGCAGGAAAATCATCACCGACTATTTTTAAATAATTCCTTTTTGCCCGGGCTGCATCTTTAAAATTTTCTGCTTCATTAAAACTTAAGGCAATTACCCGATAATCTTTATCAGGAATTAAACTAAGACTAGGGAGAGCAATCGCCAAATTAGCTAAATTTTTACTACAGATATTAGGACAATAAAAATATATGGGAAGAAAGATTGTAGGTCTATCGATGATATCTTCTAATCGTACAATTTTTCCTTCCTCATCAGTAAATTCCAAGTCCAAAGGTAAATATTGACCAGTTTTCTCTTCAACCCACTGGACTGAATCTTCTTTTTTAACCTCTAAAACTTGTTTTGTCTGCTCAAGCATGCCGGGTCCATTGGTATCTGCCAAGGAAAAGCGGCAGGTACCAATTAACGTAGGTAAAATAATTATAGAAACAATGATCTTGGCACAATTATTCATTAATTCCTGTTCCGACTACTTACCTTTCTTTTCTGATACACCAGAACTCAAATTAACAATAAAGGTACTGCGATACTTGTGCTTGGCCTTAAAACTATCGCGTCCACCACCATATCCTAAAAGAACGGTGGTATCGCCGTTAACATCTATTTTCGTATCGTTTTTGTCACCTGAATCCAGGGGAATAGTAAATTCAATGGTTGTCACGCCATCTACTTCAGTTCCTCCAACCATAGTAACATCACTGGCACCTCCTAATTTGGTGTCCGACTTATGCTTGTTGTCGTCGTGACCAAATTCATCCACTATCTTTGCCTTACCCTTCTTCACATATCCGAGAATAAAATTTGCCCCCGCCATTTTTTCAACAGGATTGAACCCGATACCAACCCACCCATCGGTTTCAGCTACAAGTTTGACCGCGAGATTTTCCCCTTCAACCGTCCATGCAAAGGAAATTTTTTTATCTTTTACTTCATGTTGGTATTCAGTTGCACCCACAATAGTCAAGCTGGAAAAAAGTACCAGACTCATCCCGGCAATTATTCCAAGAATTTTAGTCGTTTTCATGTTCTCTCCTAATTTTCATAATTTGATAGAAATCCTAAAGGTTTTTTAAAAATAAATTCAATAATTACTGCTTTCCTGCGTGAGAAGATTAGCACAATCTTATACTCAATAAAAGATTCTTCAGATAATTGCGATATATTAGAAATAGAAATGATTCTTTTTAGCATTTATCTGTTTTAATATTTGCAGACAAGTCAAACTATGATTAAATTACGGATTTGTAGTTACACTAACACAACCAGTTTGACAGCAGATCCTATTGAAATTGCTACGATTTACAGTACCACTGCGTGACACACACTAGGAGCTGTATTTAACTACTGGTACATATTCAATAACTCAGGAGGAATACGAATGGCGAAAAAATTGGGAGTATACAAATGCGACATCTGTGGAAATATTGCCGAAGTTCTTACCGCTGGTGGTGCAGAACTGATGTGCTGTGGCCAGCAGATGACTATGCAAAGTGAAAATACTACCGATGCTGCAGTAGAAAAGCATGTCCCTACTCTTGAAAAACAAGATGGTGGATGGCAAGTCAACGTAGGATCAGTTGATCACCCAATGACTGATGCCCATTTTATCGAATGGATTGAACTCACAGCAGGCGATGCTGTATATCGCCAGTTCCTCAACCCATCTGCTAAGCCTTCAGCTTTTTTTCCAGTTGATGCCGATGGTGTCACTGCTCGAGCTTATTGTAACTTACACGGTCTCTGGAAGAAATAGTCCTGCATTTCCTGTTGATCAGATATCAATCTGATCAACAGGTTTTCCCCCCCTCATTC
>Ga0209475_10002129_pt1 | contig 21102 bp, 14 predicted proteins | sample tdDd471_FD_187128 | JGI IMG/M metagenome (GOLD analysis project Ga0209475, IMG submission 187128) | Marine sediment microbial communities from the Atlantic coast under amendment with organic carbon and nitrate - tdDd47.1 (SPAdes)... | ecosystem: Environmental > Aquatic > Marine > Coastal >... | reverse complement strand
GCTTTGGTAGTTTCAGAATGCCTGCCGGTCTGCCCTTATCTAATTCCGCACCAAAAGATGGTAATATCAAAGCTTTAAGAAATTCGTTGTGGCTTTTAACCGATGCCAGTTACCGCGATGCCTTAAACCAGTTTTCACAAAAAAGAGGCGACGCGGTTTTTGAGAAACCAAACGAAAAACTGATGAGTTTTTCCCGAGAAGAGCCACAGAAATATATCGGTAAGAAAATGAGCTTTGATTTCGACAGAAAAGAATGGAGTAGAAAACTGCTTGATCTTTCTGAAATTTTTGCCGAATACCCCGAGATTTCACAATCCAGAGTCACCATGAGCGCCAGCAAGAGAGAAAGATATTATGTCAACACCGAAGGCGCAAGCATCCTTGACGAACAAGCAATCTTTATCATCTCGATTGATGCGGAGGCCAGAGCTATCGACGATATGGTTTTAACAAATGGCCGAACTTTCTATGCCCCGCAGACTTCCGCCTTTACTGACCATAAGCAAATGAAGGCTGAAGTACGTACCATGATCGCAGAGCTGCTTGCCTTAAGCAAAGCGCCCTTGATCGACCCCTACACCGGGCCTGCAATTTTATCACCTCGCGCAGCCGGAGTATTGTTTCACGAGGCCGTAGGTCACAGGCTGGAAGGCGAACGACAAAACAGCTCCCACGACGGCAGAACCTTCAAGGGACGCCTTGGCAAAATGATTCTGCCTGAATTTTTAAGTCTATACGATGACCCAACTCTCGATATTATGGCCGATGAAAAGCTGAACGGTTACTACCTTTACGATGATGAAGGAATTAAAGCCCAAAAAACCGAATTGGTAAAAAACGGCAAACTGATATCATATCTGATGTCCAGAACCCCCATTGAAGATCTGGCTAAATCCAACGGTCATGGCAGATCTTCTGGTGCCCTCAAACCAATGGCACGCATGGGAAACCTGATCCTTGAATCAACCAAGGCAACATCATATAAAAAACTTAAAAAGCAGCTGATAAAAGAGGTTAAAAGACAGAAGAAACCCTATGGAATTATAATTCACGATATGGAAGGCGGTTCCACCAATACCTCTTCCTATGGCTACCAGGCGTTCAAAGGCATTCCCAGAATAGCTTTCAGGATCTTCCCGGATGGGCGGGAAGAAATGGTTCGCGGGGTTGAGATGGTCGGCACACCACTTTCTTCTATCAACAAGATCATCATGACCAGTAAAGAAATAGAGGTTTTCAACGGATACTGTGGTGCCGAATCGGGCTGGGTTCCTGTCTCTGCCATCGCTCCTGCAATACTTTTGAAAGAGCTGGAATTACAGCGTAAAAAAGAAGAAAAGTCCCGCGCTCCAATTTTGAAAAGTCCCTTTAATGGACAATAAGCGTTTAATATGCAGGTTATTCCAGTGCCATTTAAATTTCGGATCTTAAATTCAGACCAGGAGATCAGAACCTGCTTACTGTATAATATTTCTAATACTTTACAGATCAGAGCTGTATCCTCACCGATCTCTGTCGCAAAAAAAAAGGCCCATAAAACAACCAAACCCCATCTTTGAAAGATGGGGTGAAATAATTAGGTTGCGGCATTCTCCGTGGTTATTGGGGGTTAAGATAACACTCTGACGCAAGCGCTATCTCGGAAGGTTGTTCGAGAAGAAAATAGTCTTCTCTGAAGTAATAGGGAATAGGCGGGTTCAAACTAGATTAGTTCGAGACCCACGGAGAAAGCCGAATATTGTTAGCCTTCTTAGGCTATTTTGTTGTAAAGATCGATGTCAGCCAAAACTTGACGTTTTCTCTGACAATTGTTGTTACTAGCTCGTACATTGCATGCATTTGACTATTCCAAGATGAAATTGGTAATACCTGAGAAAACCGGAACGGTTAATCAAAATTAACCCAACCCAACTTCAGCATGATACACAGCGTGAACAGTACAACCAGATTCCGTACGAGCATGTCATCCAATATCAACTTCAACGTGAACAGTCACGTTCCAGTTCCTCAGGTTAAGATATCTTAGTCAATCGTCATATTGACGAAAGCTTAAATTATTTAATCAAAGATCAGCAACTCAAGAACAGTTATAGTATATAGCAATAGCTGTGCCAAATACTTCTGTATAGGTAAATACCCCGCTAACTAGCTGATTGTATGTATCTTTTAATAGATAAAACTTATAAGTGGAAATTTTGCTAAAATTTCACCCTAAATTAGCACGCAAATACTGCATTGGCGCATTGCGTAATGAATATTTTGTCATTTTTCAGTTCGCTGATTTATAAATCAGTAACCACAGGATACACCTTAAGTTACTAATAATACTATCTTATATACACTTCATCATACATTTAACCAGTGCAAATAATGCGCGTAATTTTATCAGCATCTCACTGTCAAATTCATAAACACATGATATTACTAGACAATTACAAGTGACCATCTTTCCGCGCATGCACGAAATGCGATTCTTGCATATTTGTCATGGGGCAAATTTGAAAATGCAGAAATAATAGAGGTATTAAAATCAAACTAGGGTTAATTACCTTCCCAGAGGTGGGTTTTTCCCGGATTTGGAGTCATTATGATGAAATCGTAATAATTGTCATCCATATCTGTATTGGAGAAATCTCGGTTGAGGGACTTTCCTTCTGGGGGTATTTCCACCGGGTTGCCCTCACCCTGACTGGCAAAGCCGGTTTGGTTAAAATCCCCTATGCCGATTCCGTCATAATCATAAGGTGCATCTGTTGCATCACCTTCGTCAATATTGAACACCAGAGAAAATGCGTTGGGCAGTTTGCTGAAAAAAGTCCCAAAATTTTGAGCAATCAAATCAGCTTCTGGAAAACCTTCCCCGGCAATAACAAACACACCGTTTTCGTTGATTACGTCATTTTCCGAGAAACTGATATAAGCAATACCACTGTTCTGGCCATTTTTATTGCCATCCCACTTTTCATATAGGCGGTATTTATCAAGTTCATGTCCCGGCTCGCCAAACAATTCAATAAATCCCCCCTCCTTATTAATCCCAAAGTACACCTCAGAGATCATTGGGCCACCGCTAAGCTTTGCGTTGTTTACCCTGAATGAGAGACAAGACGAGCTTTGTGGTGGTTCAAGCTCGCTGTTATCGGTATTTAACATGTTTACAGTCAACTGAACTGAATTGTGAATGGTTTTTTCAATATCTTTAACACTGTCCCAGTAGAAATAGTGAAACGTTCCATCGGGGGAGGCATCCAGATTGTTAAGCTTGTTTAAATAGCGTGGTGAGGCACTGGCTTTCAATGGATTCTCATTTTCGGGAATCCAGTATGATATTTCCACGTTAAACTTGCTATTGCTATTACCAAATAAATAGAAGTAAACGGGAATATCCCCCTTTAAGCTGCTTTGATCAAAATTGTCAATGGAGATCCACTGTTCGTTTTCAAAAGAAACAGCAAACTTGTCACTGGTTTTTATTTCACCCTTGCCTAAAAAATCGTAGGGCGTAACACGAAGTTGCAGATTGGTTTTGTTTTGTGACTGCAAATCAGCTTTGGCTGACCATATAAAAGTATGCAACTGACCCTCGGCACCAGTGCTTATCTGATCCAGATCCGAAAGCATGGTTGCATCACTCCAGTTTGAGCCTGAATCATAAGAATACTCAAACGCAAGATCAACCGGATCACTTTCTTTATCAATAATACCAAGAGACAGAGAAAGGTCTCCGCTCTGGCTGCCATTGTCCAGTGGCCCAAAAAACACAGAGGGAGGAAGGTTCTGGTTGTTCAGGGTGAATTCTTCTGTTTCCGCGCCAGCCTCTCCATAGGGGGTTTTTAGCTGCAACCTAAGCTTTACCTCAAACTCGCCTCTGCCAAGGTCATCAAAACTGTCCCAGATGAAAACATATAGGTCTGATGAAGATTGAATATTGACAAGCCCCTGTACCGAACCAAGTGCGGCACTTGCCTCTTCCCAGCTACCATCTTCATTTCTGTATTCAACATCAATGGCCAGTGGCAGATCTTTATCACTGGCAACGGAAAAAGCCAGTTTGACATTTCCTCTGGCAGGAAGATCAACAGTCAAAGTTTCGATTCCCGGAGGATTATTCTCCAATTGCTGAACACAAGAACTGAAACCTATCATTAATAGGGCGAGGATCAAGCATTGTAGTATTGCAATTCGTGACTTAATTGAACCTGGTCTGTTTTCTGTCATAATTACTATCATCCATCATGCATTTATCGCAGATCATGAATCATATCTTAGTTTAAGCTAAACTACCAGAATTTTTATGCATTCCCTCATTCAAACAGAGGCAAAATCTATGCTAGAAGATAGGGCTGGGGTTAACCCCCATAGGTACTTCAATGTATACTTGCATCAATTAACGCATGGTGTTGATAAACTGCTGTTTTCATTATTATAATTAACAAAGTCGCATGTGACATATTTTGTCACACCTGGATATAAGCACCTAGGAAAAGGTGCCGAATTTTGTCACGGCGCAACGCGCCAAACATTAAATATATTAATGTTTGACAACAGTATTCCCCTGTAAAAACAATTTGTTAAGAAATTATGGCGATATATTTTCATTTTTGGCACGGGAGATGCACTACAACACTGCAATGAGAATTTGTCGTGTTGTATTTTTTTTGATAACTCTATTTTAGGAGAGAGAAAAATGAAAAAAGGTTTTACACTTATCGAACTGATGATCGTTGTTGCCATTATTGGTATCTTGGCCGCCGTCGCTATTCCTGCTTACAGTGACTATGTCAAAAAGAGCCGTGAATCTGAAGCCGTTAATGCACTTGGCGATATCCGTACCGCTCAGATTACTTACAAAGACGATCCTGGTACCGGCGCTGGTAGCTATGCCACTTCCATTTCCGCACTTCGCTGGAAAATCAATGGCAAAGCCGATGGCGCTTCTGACCGTACAGTCGGTAATGCTCCTGCTCTGTTCACCTACAGCACAGATGGTGCTGCCAAAGGTACAGCCGTCGCTGGTGACGCCACTCAGGTTATCCATGACACAATCACCCTGACCATCGCTGGCTTAATTGAGTACGACATCAACTAAGAACTTTCTGAATCGCTAAATTATGGATTCCATCTTCGGGTGGGATCCATTTTTTTTGTGTGATCTCTTCACAAATATTTGATTTTTTGGTATAGATAGATACCAAGTAAACAGTAGATCTCTCGTATGGAGTCCGAATGAGTCGAAAAGGTCGCATTCTAGTATGGATAATGTTTGTAGCCTTGTTAATGTGCTATCTATTTATTGAGCCTAGAACCAGGCTGGCTTTCTATTTCCAACCAAAAACAGAATCTCTACACATCCTGCCCGATAAAAATATTGCTCCAGTCTTATCAATGGGCTTTCAAAATATCTGGGCCGATTTTATCCTCTTAAAGTCTCAACTTCATGTACATGATACCTCAAAACAAGGACTGATTAAGGACGGAAAACTCTTAAAGGAGATGATGGAATTGATTTTGAAACTGGATCCATACTATGTGGACGGTTTCATTTTCGGGTCTTTTGCTCTGTCCGAATTCTGGGATAACCTTGGGGTAGCCGACAGCATTGATTTACTGGAAAAAGCCTGGCACTGGAACAAGGATGAACATCGTTTTCCAATGTACATCGGCTTTAACTATTCCATGAAAAGTGAAAACAAAAAGGAAGCCATCAAATGGTTCCGGCTGGCACTTCGAGACGAAGATGCTCCACAAAATCTTGTCTGGGTAGTTGATGCTCTAATGGGGCAAGATGACCTGAATTCCACTATCCAGAGAGACGCAGTTTGTAACATCTGTGATGAAGCAAAAGATAAAACACAAAAAAGAGAGTATTGTCTCAGGTGTAAATTCTATGTTTTGCTGGTTGAGTTGAATGAGGGATCCAAATTGTTTGCCAAACAGCAAGGTCGCCCCATGAAACATATATCGGAATTTGTTAAGTTCGGTTATCTTGATCAACTGCCCAAGGAACCACTGGGTGGAAACTGGTATGTTAACGAAAAAGGAATAATTACCAGCACAACAACAAATCGCGCCGAACAGAAAGCAACGCGATAGCATAAGAGGAGCAAAGATGCCATCGTCAGTTTTGGTAACAAAAAATTTAACCAAGAATTTCAAATCAAACTTTCTCATCAAAACCATCAAGACTTTGAAAGGCATTGATCTGGACGTTCTAAAGGGTGAAACCTATGGTTTTATTGGTCATAACGGTGCCGGTAAAACCACAACCATTAAAATTCTAACGGGACTGATTACCCAGACAAGTGGTAAAGCAAGCGTGATGGGTTATCCTGTCGACGATGTAAGATCACGTTCTCAAATAGGCTTTTTGCCAGAGCGACCATACTTTTACGAATTTCTTACTGCCCGCGAAACATTGAAGTTTTATGGTAGCTTGAACCACATGACCAAAGATAACATCAATAGCAAAATCAAAGACTTGCTATCTCTGCTGGAGCTTGAGGAGGCTGCCGACAGACCCATTGGGGGCTATTCCAAGGGAATGCTGCAAAGGCTCGGAATGGCACAGGCACTTATTCACGATCCACATCTGATTATTCTGGATGAACCAATGAGTGGCCTAGATCCGCTTGGTCGCAATAAAATTAAAGAAATCATCAAAAAATTGAAGAGTCTTGGTAAAACCGTCTTTTTTTCAACCCATATATTATCAGACGTGGAACAGTTGTGTGACAAAATCGCCCTGATAGGAAAAGGAAAAATTCGATACTCCGGAACGGTTAATGATTTAACAAAAAAATACCAGCAGGGAACCAGAATAAAATTTAATTCCCTCTCTGAAAATGAGCAAGAATTTATCAGCAAGCTTCCAGGAGAATTTACCACATCCGAAAATGAGAATGATTTATTTATTCCCGGTGACAAAGATAACAGAGAGATACTTGGTCAACTATTGAAGGAAAATATCAAAGTGAAAGAAATGATTGCCGTAAAAAGCAGTTTAGAAGAAATATTTGTTCGTGAATTTGAAAATATGGAGGATTGAGATTATGCAGATAATTACAATCGCTCACAATACATTTAGAGAAGCCGTCAGGAACAAAGTCTTTTATACCTTATTGTTCTTCTCCCTGGTGTTCGCCATATTTTCAGTTTCTCTGTCAATGATGGTTCTGGGAGATCTCTCCCATGTGCTGGTAAACATGGGTTTGGCGAACATCGAGATCTTCGGGACATTAATTGCAATATTTGTCGGTATTTCTCTGGTTTACAAGGAACTGGAAAAGCGAACCATTTATACAATTATTTCCCGCCCTATCAAGCGCTGGAAATTCATTTTGGGAAAATACCTCGGACTGGTTATGACACTGGTGGTTGAAATCTTGATAATGACTGCGATATATTTTGCCGTACTCGCTTTTTACGGCAATCTGGACATGATACCGGGTTCCTTGATCGCTATCTGGCTGATATTTATCAAACTTATGTTAATTACCTCAGTCGCCGTATTCTTTTCTTCAATCTCAACCCCGATTCTTTCCGGAATGTTTACCCTGGCATTTTATGTTGTAGGATCCATTTCCGGATATCTGATGTTTTTCATTGAGATGGACATGTCCCCGGCTCTGGTTTCCATGATCAGAACCACCGCATTCATTTTGCCTGATTTCAGTTTCATGGATATCAAGTCTCTGGTAGTTTACCAGAAACCAATAGAAGCAATATATGTATTCAACGCTACCGTATACGGCCTGTTATATGCCACAATGGTACTGATTCTCGGTATTCAGATTTTCGAAAAGAAAGACTTGAAATAATTGAGGACAAGCCCGGTTAGTCAGCAAGAAAATCTTCCATTACTTTTAGTAATTCCGGTGGTTTAAATGGCTTGTGAATAAATACCGAGAGCTTGTCTGTCGGGAAAACCTTTATTATCTCTTCTTCAGTGTGGCCACTGGCGAGAATGATTTTTGCCGATTGATCAATAGCGAGCATCTCATTAAAGGTTTCCGTACCGCTTTTGTTTGGCATGGTCATATCAAGCAGGATGGCTGATATCTCCTGATAATGTTCCTTATAGATATCAACCGCTTCTACACCATCTGTAGCCGTTATCACAGAATAACCGGCTCTCTCAAAAGTTTTACTTGCCAGACGCAAAACAAGTGGCTCGTCATCTACAACAAGTATGGTTCGATGGTTGTTTAGCGCTTTGCCGGAAATCTCCTCGGAATCCTCCTCATGTTTATCTTTAAAAGGAGCGAACAACACTCTGAACAAACTTCCCTCACCCGGATCGCTAACAACCGATATGGCGCCACCATGACCCCGGACAATTCCCAGAACCGCAGCAAGTCCCATACCACGACCTAAAAACTTGGTAGAGTAGAATGGATCGAAAATTCTTTCATAATCATCTACCGAAAAACCTTTTCCGTCATCCTCCACTTCAAGGTAGAGATATTCGCCTTCTTTCAAGATCTGTGTCATATACATCTTGTTCAACTGAGACTGACTGAAATGCATCAATCCTGTCCTGACGGATATGGTTCCTAAAGATTCAATCGCTTCGGATGCATTCACCAGAAGTGAGTTTATCAGTTGTTCAAATTGTACCTGATCAATTAAAGAAGGAGGAAGATTATCATCCAGAGTAACATTGAGCTTAATTGTATGCTGAAGTGACGGGCGAAATTTCATAACCGACTGTTTTACAATGGCAGATAAATCTTCTTGTTCAAAAGAAAATGCGCCTTTGCCCGAATAGGCCAGCATCCTTTTAACCAGCAGACTAGCACTTTCCGCAGCCTGCTCTATATCGTATAAATTTTCATAGGAAGGATTATCTTCCGGAATGTCGATCTTGGCCAGTGAGGCATTGCCCAGAATGCCGGTTAAAAGATTATTGAAATCATGTGCCAATCCACCAGCCAATTGCGCCAGACTCTCAAGGTGCCTGGTTTGAACCAGATGTTTTTCAAGTTCTCTTTGTTTTTCCTCGGCCCTTTTCTGTTCACTCAGATCGAAAAAGATACCTCTGATACCCTCAATCTTGCCATTACGTACAATATTGGAATAACGGGTAATGACAGGAAAAGTTGTGCCATCTTTTCGCATGGCCCTATATTCATGATGGGGAACATTCTCGTGCCCAACCATAACCTTTTTGATCGCTTCCAAAGCTTTGGCACGATCTTCAGGAACAAGAAGAGTTACAGCGGCAAAACCATTTTCAATATCTTCTCGGGTATAACCTGTAATGTTATAGGCTTCTTCATTTACAAAGGTCAAAATACCATTATTATCCATTTCATAAACGATCTCGGGCAAAAGCTCCGCCAGCTCTCTAAACCGTTTCTCACTGTTGCGCAGATCGTTCTCCATCTTGCGTCTCTCACTCAAATCACGCAAGATAGCAACAATTCCTTTTATGCTGCCGTCTTTATCATGGAAAATATCTGCATTGATATGGCACCACAACTTACTACCGTCGGCCTTTAAGATCGGATAAGTTTTATCATCAACATCAATACCACCGTGGGTCAAAACAATGCTTTCCATGATGTCATCATGGATTGATTCCGGTAGCATCTCGAAAATGCTTTTGCCAACCACTTCGCTGACATCGTTATAGCCAAAAATTTCAAGGAACAAGGCCGAAACAAAGGTTATCCTGTTCTCGGTATCGGTCAAAACCAGTGCTTCGGGGATAAGATTGACCAATTGCTTGTGCAAGCCTTCACTTTCTCTGAGCGCATTCTCTGCCGCTTTTCTTTCACTGATATCCTGGAATATCAACGAAACACCAAAAACATTTCCATCCTCATCAGAGAGAAATGATGTACTTACCTCAATAGGAAGATCTGCTCCATCGTAGGTTTTTATGTTATATTCATATGGTGCATTACGCTGACCACTGGATGCATTTTTAAAACGCTCTGTGGCAATATCCAGTTTGGCTTCCGGAACCAATCTGAAAATATTCTTGCCAATAATATTTTCACTGGGTGGGATACCATAAATTCGCAGTGCCGAATCATTCACATTCAGAATAGTACCTTCAAGATCCAAGAAGATTACACCCTGACCAGTGGATTTCATAATGTTGGCAAAGCGCAAAATCTCCTGTTTCTCTTTCATTTTACTGGTGATATCCTCAGATATCGCCACGATGCCATTGATTTTTCCATTGATCATTATCGGTGTCAGGGTATTGGAAAAATGCATTTCCTCGCCATTTCTGATAACCGAGGATTCATAGTTTATTGTTTCACCATGTAAAACAAGATTCAGCTGTTTAATCAAATAGTCTTTTACATCCTCTTCAATATCCAGTTCATCCAGCCCACCGACAGACAGATCTCCCCAAACCTCAACACTTTTACTATTTTGTAATTTGATTTTCAGGTCGGTATCAAATGAACAGAACTGAAACGGGCTGTTGTCGATGACTGTTTTGATGTAATGCTCTCGTTCGATGAAGGTTTTTTGTTGTTCATCGGTTGCCTGTTTTTTTGCGGCAGCATCTCTAACACAATTTAAAAGGTCTTCTCTGGAAACCGGTTTGGAGAAATAATCAAAGGCTCCAAGGCGCATAACTTGAACAATTTCGTCCACTTCTGGATGTCCACTAATTACGATGGTTTTGGTTCCAGCCGATGTCTGGCGGATGGACTTCAATATATCAAAGCCTGTTTTGCCATTTAAAAGCATATCCGAAATAACAACATCCGGCTTAGCATCGAGAATATGTTTTGTTGCCTCTTCATAGGACTCTGCCAAAAACACCTGATGATCTTCCATCAGAAGAAACTTCTCCAGAGTTGTTCTGATCCCCTTTTCTTCATCTACCACCAGCACTCTTGCCATTGCTTAGCCTTTTAAAACTATTTAACATGTATATATTCGGAATTATAGTACTTGAAATTAGCTATACTGCAATAAAAAACACAATCCAGCCAAAAACCAAATCGCCTTTTAAGGTATATCCTGATCTTCTTTCTCTTTCTTGTTTTTCTCTTCAACAAATTTCCTGGCTTCTTCATCTATGCAACCTTCTTCACTCTTGAAAGGCGCATCACTTTCGCCACATTGCTGCATTTTCTTGTCTTTCGATTCTTCAATGGTCGATATCGGCATTTCCGGTGTGAATGGTTCCGCCGAAGGATTGAACTCCACTTCCTGTTTTGTCTCAACAGCCGGTGTTGATTTCATCTGATTCGGTGGCTGCCATTTTTCCCAGTTGTTGGCAATGTTATCTGCCTGTCCGGCAAACTCTTGAGCCGCCACCTGCCTGCATGCTTCGCTGGTACAATTGTTACGTTTATCTACATAAGCATCATAGGCCATGTCCATGGAATCACGGTAGTAACAAGCTGACAAGATCAGTGTCAGGATTGCTACCGTTAATATTAATTTTTTCATTGCTCTCTCCAAATTACTTAAATTACTTTGTCACCTCAAGGCTTTCGATGGAAATCAAACCCATAACCGAGATGATTTTAACCTGTTTCTCAATCCCGCCAAATGCAAAGGCGATATGGCTTGCATCAACCGGAAACTGGTTCCAGGAGGGATCGACACTAACCCATTTTCCAAGCCAGACTTCGGCCCAGGCATGATAGCCGAAACCTTGAACATCCGGCGAATATACTATTCCGGTAACCTCTCTGGCAGGAATTCCCGCAGCTCTGGCAAGGGCCACAAACAACACCGCATGCTCGCCACAATCACCTTCCATGCTCTCAATGGCTTCGCTGGCATTGGAAAAGGTTGGGGTATATTTCTTTTCCATGCTGCTGTATACCCAGTCAAGAATCTTGGCCGTCAAAGCAAAACTGTTGTCAACACCTTTCTTCAGTTGCCCTGCCCTCTTTACAATCCGCGGATCGCTGGTTTGAATATTGGCCTCTTCAGAAAGATATTCAGCCAGCTCTTTTTGTTGTTGAGGCTTTGCAAACAAGGCATCTTTGGCAGAAATATTTTCTCTCGCGATTTTTAAAGATGCTGTATCCTTGTCAAGTCGAATCCACTTCTGCCTCTCGTTATTAACCATCAATTCATCTTTAATACCCTTGAATGTTGCATCCATCTTTCCGGGCGCACTTATATCAATGGCCTGGGGCGTTTTGATCACACTTGAGAGAACTATGTCTCCCATATTCTCCTTGCTCTGAGCTCGTTTTTTACTCTCCAGCTTAAAATTGAAAGCAGTCGAATAATTCATTTCCAGAGTTTCACCCTTGTCATTATACAAAATATTAAAGGGCATACTAAGCTCGGCAATATTGCCTTCCGTTATGTAAATCGTATTTGCCACACCGTTGAGCATACGTTTTTCGACAGTGATTATTTTCTCATCTACAACCACGCTACGCTTGATACTTGGATCAAAGACCGAGCTGCGAAAGCTTTGTCCTGCTTTGGCAGTGCCATTCAGAATTGCAACAGAAACCGCAAATTGATCTTCAATGTTTTCTTTGCCAAGTGCAACATTCTTGCTGCTCATCCGCCCTCCGGTAAAACTGGTCAAGGCGATCTGCGAGCCTGTTACAACACCTCTGATCCTGCTTTCGCCAACCGGGCTTTTGGAAACAAAATCCACCAGATTCAACTGGCCTTTTTTGTCAAAGGTCTTTTTGGAAATAATCTCCATTTCAACCATCTTGCCATTAATACTCTGGCTGATTCTGGAAATGTCGCTCATAATCATATTGCCGTATCTATCCTTTGCGATCTTCAAAGACCGCCAACCCATTTTTTGCCCGTTGAAATACATGCCGTAATATTCCGTCTTCTCGTAAGCGGGCAATTTCTGAATTTCGGCTATTCCGGCTTCTGCAGTATTGACTATAAATATCAGCGATAACAAAATAAACACAATGCGAAAGGTCTTAAATTTCAACATATTTTCTCCCTGAATCATAGCTTACACAAGCCCATTTTAACCAATTGGCTTCCAACCCATTTGCTTACCCGCCATCAGGTGCATATGCAAATGAAAGACAACCTGACCCGCATGTTTGTTACAATTAACGATGCATCTGTAACCATCTTCGGCAAAACCAAGCTCTGTTGCAATTTTACCTGCTGCAACAAAAAGACGCCCCAGAGTTTTCTGGTTCGTTTCATCTGCATCATTAACGGTAGCAACATGCTCTTTTGGAACAATAAGATAGTGATGTGGAGCAACCGGCTGAACATCTTTAAAGGCCATAACTTCATCATCCTGATATATGATTTCCGAGGGAATCTCTCCGGCAATAATTTTGCAAAAAATACAATCTGTATCTGGCATAGTATCCTCCTTAAACATTAATATTCCTGTATTGGGGGAGTATGCACCGAAGTGCCATTTGTCGCAAGTCTAAAATGCTGAAAACAGGCCATTGAGGACGGGAATTAATTTTCGGTATTTTTGCTGGAAAATAGCTTATTGCATCACATTCATGCTGATTGATCTACAATCAGCCGATTGTAGATTAGTACGTCGGGTAATTGCTTTTCCCGACAAAACATTTATAGAAACTAACAATAGACAATTGCCCGACCCACACATAAAATGAATACGGCTTTGGTTTTGACACTTAAACAATTTCCACCCAGACCTAGACCTGTCAAACCAGCCCCCTGCCCTATTTTATTTACTTCAAATATTCCTAGCTATTGTTTTTGGGAAACGGTAAGGGATATTCTTCCGAGAAACAGGCATGACAGAAATCTTCCTTGGGAGAACCCGTGGCCTTAATCATACCGTCCAAAGAAAGGTATTCCAGAGAATCTGCGGTCAGATGTTTGCATATTTCTTCAACTGTATGGCTGGACGCAACAAGCTCGCCTTTTGTCGGGGTGTCGATACCATAGAAACAGGGAGCAACCGTAGGTGGTGAAGAAATTCTTACATGCACCTCTTTGGCTCCGGCCTCTTTAAGCATCTTGACAATCTTGCGTGAGGTAGTGGAACGAACGATAGAGTCGTCGATTACCACAACTCTTTTGCCCTTCATTATACTTGGTACAGGCAAAAGTTTAAGTTTGACACCGAAATGTCGGATGGATTGTGAGGGTTCAATAAATGTCCGTCCTATGTAATGGCTGCGGATCAGACCCATTTCAAAGGGTATTCCGGCCTCTTCTGCATAACCAATCGCCGCGGGCACACCGGAATCAGGAACCGGAACCACTACATCGGCCTCAACCACGGATTCGCGGGCCAGGGTGCGACCCATTTCCTTGCGTACTTCATAGACAGAGGCACCAAACAGGAAAGAATCAGGGCGGGCAAAATAAACCTGCTCGAAAACACATTTGGAATAATTCTCAACCTGTGGAAAAGCTCGAATTGATTTCAGCTCATTGTCGCCACTGATAACAACCATTTCACCAGGTTCAATCTCGCGGACAAATTCGCCATCAATCAAAGCCAGGGCGGTTGTTTCACTGGCCAGAACCCAGCTACCGTCAACCTTACCCAAAACCAGAGGTCTGAAACCGTGGGGATCACGCACACCGACCATTTTTCCGGGTTCCATAAACAAGAGCGAATAAGCGCCCGAAACATGGAACAGGGCATCAATGATTCGTCCTTCCAGATCGCTTTTGAGTGAACGTGCAATCAGGTGAACGATAACTTCAGTATCCATGGTTGACTGGAAGATGGAACCTTCCTGTTCAAGTCTGTGTTTCAGACCGGGTGCATTAACCAGGTTTCCGTTATGCGCAATTGCCAGTTGTCCGTGAATATATTTAACCAGAAACGGTTGGGCGTTTTTCAGGTGCGAGGCTCCGGCAGTGGAATAGCGTACATGTCCGATACCGCTTTTACCAGGAAGCTTGTGTAACACTCCTTCGTGAAAGCCCTCTGAAACCAAACCCATGATTCGCTGGATTTGCAGTTGGTCTTCATCGTCTGTTACGATTCCTGCGCTTTCCTGTCCTCTGTGCTGCAAGGCATGCAAACCAAGGTAGATGAAACGGGAGGCCTCATCATGATTAAAGATACCAAAAACACCACATTCCTCGCGAAACTTGTCGAACATTTGTTCTGCCTCACCAAATACGTCGGTTAAATTTGTCGGGAAAATATTAACGTCCAATTAGCTACAAGCATTCTTTCAAACGGCTAACACCAACCGCACACAAAAGAAAGGATTCGATTACCATGAAAGTCCGCATGGGTCAATACCAAGTCGCCCGAAAGCATGGTTTTTTTTTATATATCCATAACAGAGGAGGGCCTAACAAAATTTATACATCCTATTTATTGTCAATAAAATCTTTTATATCAATATGTTATGTGATTTATGTTAGGCTCGCTGCTTTTGTCATAACTTTGTAACAAATAGCAGATTTTGGCACCCAAAATTTGCTTTATTCTCAAATACTGGATACAATTCACTTATTGGAATTATGGGGCAATAAATCTCATCATACTATTATGGTCGAGTTCTTGCTCTTTTTAATAATTTAGCTTTTTTGACGTATTAATCTTACTTTGGAAAAAGGAGCAAACATGCCCTACGTACCGATTGTTATCGAGCAGTCGCACCGTTCGGAGCGTGCGTTTGATATTTATTCACGTCTTTTGAAAGAACGGATTATCTTTCTTGGTGAGGAAGTAACGGATCATTTGACCTCGGTTATTGTGGCGCAGCTTCTGTTTCTGGAATCTGAAGACCCGGAGAAAGATGTTCACATCTATATAAACTCTCCCGGTGGTTCTGTAACAGCCGGTCTGGCCATGTACGACACCATGCAGTACATCAAACCGGACATCTGCACCTACTGTATGGGTCAGGCTGCGTCAATGGGAGCCGTTTTGCTGGCAGCCGGTACCAAGGGAAAAAGATATGCCCTGCCACATTCCAGAGTAATGATTCATCAGCCCTGGGGCGGTTTTCAGGGTCAGGTTACTGATATTGAGATTCACACCAAAGAAATGATGAAGATGAAAAAGCAGTTGACCGATATTATGGCCAAGCATACCGGCCAAACCATTAAGAAGCTGCACAATGACATGGAACGCGATTTCTTCATGGGTGCAGATGATTCATTGGCTTATGGCATTGTTGATAAAATACTTGTACACGAAGACAAAGCCGAAGAAAAATAAACCAGATCTGGCAGATCTATAGATGAGAGAACAACATGAAAGACCTGAGATGCTCATTCTGCGGAAAAAAACAGCGGGAAGTCAACAAGTTAATTGCTGGCCCCTCCGCATATATCTGTAACGAATGTGTCGATTTATGCGCGGGTATCGTATCAGAAGATGCCAGTAGTCAAGAGCAACAGGAGCAAGAAGACCTTCCTGTTCCTGAAGAAATTAACAACATCCTCAACGAATATGTAATTGGTCAGGAACACGCTAAGAAAGTCTTATCTGTTGCTGTCTATAATCATTATAAGAGAATTAATCATGCGCCTTCACCGGATGGAGTGGAACTTGCTAAAAGTAACATCCTTCTGGTTGGCCCAACCGGAACCGGTAAAACATTGCTGGCCCAGACATTAGCCAGAATACTGAAGGTTCCCTTTGCAATAGCCGATGCCACCAACCTGACTGAAGCCGGTTATGTCGGTGAAGATGTAGAAAACATTCTGGTCAATTTAATGCAGGTTTCTGAATACGATATGGACAAAGCCATTAAGGGCATTATTTATATCGACGAAATCGACAAGATTGCCAGAAAGAGCGATAATCCATCCATCACCCGTGATGTCTCGGGCGAGGGCGTACAGCAGGCACTTTTGAAAATCCTTGAGGGTACCATTGCCAACCTGCCACCAAAAGGTGGTCGCAAGCACCCGCAACAGGAGTTTTTACAGCTTGATACAACCAATATTCTCTTCATTTGCGGTGGAGCTTTTGCCGGAATGGAGAAAATTATTGAACAGCGTGTTGGAGTTAAAGCCATTGGTTTTGGTGCAGAAGTAAAAGGCCAGGATGAAAAATCCCTCGGTGAATACTTTTCCCAGATTCGACCTGAAGATCTGATGAAATACGGTCTGATCCCCGAGTTTGTCGGTCGTTTGCCGGTGGTGGCAACCTTATCAGAGCTGGACGACGATGCATTGGTAAGAATTCTTACCGAACCCAGAAATGCTCTGATAAAGCAATTTAAAAAGCTGCTGGAACTGGACGGTGTACAGCTTCAGTATACAGATGAAGCCTTGCAGGCCATCGCCCAGAAAGCCAACAAACAACAATCCGGCGCCCGTGGCTTAAGAGCAATTTTAGAGGGTATCATGCTGGACATTATGTTTGATATTCCTTCCAAGCCGGATATCAAGGAAATTGTCATCAACGAAGAAGTTGTAAACAACGAAGAGCAGCCACTGGTTATGCTGGCTGGCGAAAAGAAGAAAAAGACACCCAAAAAAAACAAATCCGCCTGAACAAATGGCGAGATAGTAAATTAGCCTAGACAACGGAAAGAATTATGTTTTTCAATCAGAATGATAAAGATAAAAAAATAAACGCAGACGGATCAAGCTATCCTCTTTTGCCTTTAAGAGACGTGGTTATTTTCCCCAACATGATGGTTCCACTCTTTGTGGGTCGTAAAAAATCCATTGTTGCTTTGGAAGAGGCAATGAAAAGGGACGAAGGAATTTTTCTGGCTGCACAAAAGCAGGCGAAAGTAAACGATCCGGAAGAGGGCGATATCTACGACATCGGCACCATTGCAGCCATCGTTCAGATTTTAAAACTTCCTGACGGAACCGTCAGAGTTTTAGTAGAAGGCAAGCAGCGCGCGCGCATTTTGAAATACAGCCATTCGGAACCCTATTTCGATGTGGAAATACAAACTTTAGAAGATCCTCTGTTGGATAAACTGGAGTTGAAGGCCCTGCGTCGCTCGGTCTATACCGCCTTTGAAACATATCTGGACTACGCCAAAAAAATCCCCAAGGATATTCTCAAAAGCCTCAACGGAATCGAGTCTCCCTCGCAACTGGCGGACACGATTGTGCTTTCCCTGAATCTGAAACTCAGAGAAAGACAAGAGCTGCTTGAGATCGTTGATCCGCGTGCACGTTTGGAAAAACTGTACGAGATCCTCCAGCGTGAGATCGAGATTTTGCAGGTTGAACGCAGAATAAAATCTCGCATTAAAAAGCAGATGGATCGTAACCAGAAAGAATATTACATCAACGAGCAGATGTCGGCGATTCAGAAGGAACTCGGCGATCAGGACGAGTTTAAAAATGAACTAAAAGAGATCGAAGAGGCTATCCGCAAAAAGGGCATGAGTGAAGAAGCTCGCAAAAGAGCCCTGAAGGAATTGCGCAAACTGAAAATGATGTCTCCCATGAGTGCCGAGGCAACCGTTGTTCGAAATTACATCGACTGGTTGATTTCTCTACCCTGGGACGAAGTGACTGAAGAAGTCACCGATATGAAATTTGCCCAAAACGTTCTTGACGAAGATCATTATGGGTTGAAAAAACCCAAAGAGCGTATTCTGGAATTTCTGGCGGTCAAGACTCTGGTCGGCGAAATGAAAGGCCCGATTCTATGCTTTGTCGGCCCTCCTGGCGTGGGTAAAACTTCGCTGGCACAGTCCATCGCCAGAACCACCGGTCGCAAACTTGTCAGACTTTCGCTTGGTGGCGTACGTGACGAAGCCGAGATTCGTGGTCACAGAAGAACCTACATCGGAGCATTGCCGGGCAAGCTGATTCAGTCGATGAAAAAAGCCGGCACCAACAATCCTGTTTTCCTGCTTGACGAAATCGACAAACTTTCCTCCGATTATCGCGGTGATCCTTCTTCCGCTTTGCTGGAAGCTTTGGACCCCGAGCAAAACCATACCTTTAACGATCATTACCTCGATGTGGATTATGATCTTTCCAAAGTTCTCTTTCTGACTACGGCTAACTATTTAAACAATATCCCGCCAGCTTTAAGAGATCGACTGGAGATTATCCAGCTTGCAGGCTACACCGAAGATGAGAAAATGGAAATCAGCCGTTCCTTCCTTTTGCCCAAGCAGATTGAAGCCAACGGCTTGACCGATGTGGATGTCAAGGTTTCTGACGGCGCCATTCGTGGCATCATTCAAAACTACACCAGAGAAGCCGGCGTGAGAAACCTCGAACGTGAGCTGGCCGGTGTGTTGCGTAAAGTTGCGGTTAAAGTTTTACACGAAGGCAGCAACAAGAAATTCACTGTCAGCGCAAATTCATTACAGAAGTCGCTTGGCGTACCAAAATTCAGACGCGAAAAAGCCCAGAAGATCGACGTAGTAGGGCAGGCCAATGGTATGGCCTGGACTGAAACCGGTGGTGAACTTTTACAGATTGAGGTTGCAATCAATTCCGGTAAAGGCAAACTGACCCTCACCGGAAAACTGGGCGAGGTAATGCAGGAATCCGCACAGGCAGCCTTATCCTGGATCAAAACTCACGCCGATATTATCGGCATCAAAGCCGATTTTTTCCAGAACTTCGACATCCATTTGCATGTCCCTGAAGGTGCCACTCCCAAAGAAGGCCCCTCGGCAGGCGTGGCAATTTTATCGGCTCTGGTTTCTGCCATCACCGGAATTCCCATGAGGCATGATGTAGCCATGACTGGCGAAGTCACGCTGCGCGGTCGTGTCCTGCAGATTGGTGGTTTAAAGGAAAAACTGCTGGCGGCCCATCGTGAGCTGATCAAGGAAGCATTGATTCCCAAGAACAACGAGATCGATCTGACCGATGTACCAAAGGTAGTTTTGAAGGAACTCACTGTGCATGCTGTTGAAAACGTCACCGAAGTTTTAGATGTGGTTTTAACCAAACCCTGGCGCAAAGATCCTGCTGACGTATTTGAAGAAGAGAAAGATCAGGCACCGGTTACCCAGTAAATTAGCCAGCCAAAGTATACAAGTTAAAAAAGCCATCCCGAAAGGGGTGGCTTTTTTTATTCTTTATATCTCCTATGATGGTAATAGTGCTCATGCCCAGTTGCATTCCCAGGTATATTTCTACTCTAGGTAATCACATTCATTACCACCACAAGATATCAGACAGATTGCAAACAGGTACACCGAAACTAGAAAAACCAGATTTAATTATTTAATACCCACCCCTCGTTATTAACATACTGAAATTTGTAAACCTTGTGGCATCTGCATCATAACAATTATATTGCAAATTTCAAGAATGAAATAATTTGAGCGAACACAACAATTTTGATACATAAAACTGATAATATATGAGGCAGAGCTACTTATATCACTGGCAATATTTTTACCGTTCTAATCTTCACTCCATCTGGCATGTGTACATTTTTGGTTGGGGCATTCATCGCAAAGGTTGTGTTCAGACCTGCAGACGCCTTCTACAAGTTTATCCCAGTTTCTATAGCAATTGTGCACAGAGCAGCCAAAGGGCCATAGTCCGAAACAACTTTTTTCAAAACTCCAGAAAATCCAATCGTCTTCATCGTCTTCTGCACTGCAATAACATTTAACCGGATATAATAAGCATAAATTGTTCGGGGGTGGGTTGGTGGTTTCATTTTCCACCAGACATCGCAGCATTTCAGTGCATTCAGCTATCTGCTCTACTTTACAGGCATCGCCAGCAGTTGCCTTGTAACATTTTTCAACCAATTCCAATTTACATTCACTGAACTGACCGCCTTTAAGGCAAGCTTCTACACTGGGAATAGTGATATAACTGGCTGTTTGCTCAGTATCAGTAACATTCTCATCTTGCTCATAGCAGCTATGTTGAAAACCTTCGCCACCGAAATATTCCACATACCAGCTACAAAAGGTGGTCTTCTGATCCGTAGTCATCTCGCTCAAATACAGATCTGATGAAAGACCAGACAAAGTGGCATCTTCGGCTTGTTGCTCAGCTTCACTGCATGAATAGATAAAAATACAAAATGTCAGCATCAAAATCAACAGGGCAGAACGACAGAACATCAGCTTTCTCCAGTGCGAATTTCGGAAGAGTTAAAACATTACTACATGTATTAAAAATCGGTTTTCTTTGAAATTTCTTTAGCAATAGCTATTTTCAATTTATTGCTGGAAATCCAGCCAAGGAATTGCCTAATTTCATAATATTGCAGAAGATACTTATTCTATATGTCGCGGTAAG
>Ga0209475_10002126_pt1 | contig 21107 bp, 18 predicted proteins | sample tdDd471_FD_187128 | JGI IMG/M metagenome (GOLD analysis project Ga0209475, IMG submission 187128) | Marine sediment microbial communities from the Atlantic coast under amendment with organic carbon and nitrate - tdDd47.1 (SPAdes)... | ecosystem: Environmental > Aquatic > Marine > Coastal >... | reverse complement strand
TTCAAGTTTGCCGTGTGGGAATCACAACCACTGCTGATAAGAAAAAAGAGGAAATCCACTATATTCAAGCCTCCCTCTGGCAAATTGAAACTGACTTTTCACGGGAGATCCATCAAGCGGTTTATGCGTTTAATCGCTTGGTGACAGGCAATGGTGAACAAAAATTATTCATTGGCGCACAACTCAAAACAGGGCGTGATACGTATATCGGAACGCTCAAGGCTTCGGCGGCGGCATGTTCGGGAACAGTCCATCTAGCATTAATCCCACATCCTGATGATTGGGATGATGACGATCATTCGATTGATGTCTGGCAATTCACTGATGGGGAATGGGTGGAGAGCAAATAAACGGGGCAAGATATAATCATATCTCACCCCAAATATCAAATTATTGCGCAGGTTTATTCATGTAAAATACACCACCTTCAACAGAAACCTCTTGCTCTTCGTCAATCTTATAGGTTAGTGTAAAAGTTGCGGTGAAGGTGTCCCGAATGTTAATCACTTCCAACGTTCCTGTAATATCGGTGGCTTCAATAATCATGCCATCTTCAGTATTAAATAACTCAACGTATGCCGTAACATCGACTTCTTCAGGACGGGCATCATTAAGTGACGCACGAGGTTGAATATCGTATGAGCCTTGGGCAATATTCGGTGACATATATAAGCGATGTTGGATGATATAAGGATTCGTCGGGGTATTAACAGTTGCCACATCGATGCGCCAATCATTATTCGATACGGTACTGGTATCATGGGCAAGTAGATAGATCAATTCGTCAGGTGATGGCGCAGCATCTAATGCACCTGATATAATCAATTCAGCAGATTCTTGTGGTTTAAATCCGATAGCGCTGGCACGCCCACTAGCAAGAACTGTATTGCCAGCGTCGTCACCGACAGTCACTTCAAATTCACCGGAAAAGACTCCACCAACCCCACCATTAGCTACGATGGTAAGTGTCCCTGATGCGTCAGCGCCAAATCGCTGAGTAGCGAGACCTGTCACGATCTCAACCCCAATATCATTCGGGTTAGCCATCACATCGCGTCCAACAACCTCATACGTATCAGCTTCTAGGGATGCAGGGAGTGTAAACACAATTTGTGCTGTGGTGTCTTCGGTTGTGCCATCGGTCAAAATGTCCGTCCAGAGTATAAATTCATAGGGGCCATTGAGGTTTGTTCCACCCTGTGCCAACGCATAACTTACAGCATCTATCCCCTCATAAATTGGCGTAAAGCCGAGATCACTATTCAGCGCACCCAACAGGGAAAAGGTATATTCTCCAGCAGACATATCACCCAATTGTAACTCCAACGGAACAGCTGTCGGGGGCGGTAAAACAGGTGATGGAGTGATTGGTGGGGGAACGGTGGGAACGGTTGTCGCCAAAAACGACGCAAATTCTTCGGCTTGACTCGTTGGCGTTGGTGTCGGTGCATCACCACCACATGCTGTCAGAAACAATGCAGAGATCAGAAATCCGAGTGTTAGTTTGAAAAGCATTTGGATACGCAACATGTGCCTCACTTTTAATTTCAGGTTTGCCTGCCATCATTATAATGAAAACCCATCAAAATTGTTAGTTTCTTGACAATTGCGTAGCAAAATCTACATATTTAAACATCCCCCTCTGAGTCTCCCCCAAAGGTGTTGAGGGAGATTTACAGGGGCTTACACGCCATAAATCAGCGTATCAGGATAAAAGCCGAACCACCCAAACCAGAACGCCAGATGTCCACCAATACGGTCTAAGGTTTCGCCATCGTTCGCAATCAGAGCTTCTTCGGTCAGTTGCCAAATTCGTCCATCATCACTGATCAGCGTGACAAGATCATCACCAGCCGTGAAAACATAGTCACTACGCTCAAATGCACGGACAGCCGCTCCACCGGGTTCAAAGAAATCGCGATCAGGGGTCGCATCCGCAATAATGATCACATTTGTTGTCCCGACAGTATCATTAATAATTCGCTCAGGGATAATCGTTTCCAGTGGATAGGCTTTATTCACGCCGTTCAGACGCAAGGCAAATATCATATCTTTGTTGTCCGCGATGCTTGTATCTTGTTGCCATGAGGGGAACATCAAATCGGTACTGTTGAAGTAATCAGTATACGCCGCACCATTGGTATAATTACGACGGAAACCTGTATTCATACTTAAGACACTGGTATCAGGGTGTTGAGCTAGCCAGCTTGACCAATCGGTAACAACCACAGGCAGAACATCCAAGACAACGCCACTCGTCGCCAATACACCGAAGGCAGGTTCACCTGTAATCGCATTCCAAATTGTATCGGTATTGCGATCATACATCAGCTTATTAGAGCGCATCAGCAAGCCCGAGGAGCTAAATTCCAGCACAGTATCACCCATTTCAACCTGTTCACCGTTTAAGTCTGTATATGATAAGTCAGGAATTGTCACATCGTATAACACACCTGCGCCACACAGCGTACAATATGCCAGCATGACAGGTTTACCTTGAACACGTCCTGCAATGCCATCAGCAAGTTTATCCTCGCCAGCATCTAAATCAGGTAATTCAGCTTTTATCACATCCCAAGTACCATCAAAATCAATCCATTCGAGTTGCTCGACTTGCAACCAACCATCACGCGGACATCCTGCCGAATCACCATCAATGAATACCCAATCCTCACCTGATTTGCCTTGTGCAAAAAATGAAGTCGGCGCACGGAAATTACAAACTTTCTCACCATCAGGGGCATCAAATAGTGGGGTATGGCCTATCACATCGTTAAACATCTCATGCCAGTTCATCAAGCGCAACGGATACGCACGACTATCACCATCAATGCTCACACCAAAGACCAGTTCATCATCGGCAGGGTAGCTACAATCGGAATCACGACAGAAATCTACAAATTGATAGCCCTCTGTAATCGCCTCGTCAGGGCTAATTTGCTTGGCATTCACCAGTGATGGAATCCCATCCACGACCACACCACCCCACACGGGTTCAACCAGATTGATCGTTGCGGTTTCTCCGAACCCTGCTTGGAAGAAGCGCATAAATTCTGGATCAACAAAAGTCGCCAGAAATTGTCCTTTAAACTCGTCGTATGAAGGAGGCAATGTGATGTCATTTTCGCCAGCCCATTCAAAATACCCACGCCAATCCATCTGTTCACCTGTCAATGTGGATAGGGTCTGCAATATTTCGGTGCTGATTTCTTCGCTACGGGCAAAATATGAGAGGTCGATCAAGGGTGCGATATACAATGTGTCGCCAGATTCAGCGACCGCATCAAATACACTCAACTCAATACCCCGATTGCGGACAGCATCAAATGTAGCACCAATCATCTGTATCATGGTCTTACGATAATTAGACGTATCATAATCTTGTGCGATAGTTGGACGGCTATTTAAAACAAAACCCCCGACAACTAGCAATGCCAGTATTCCGAGGGCAATTTGACGAGGGTTGATCGTTTTCATACAAACTTCTCCATGCTAATCCTACAAGTCATCTACACCTTAGCGTAAAAACCTTGCTAACGCCTTGTGAAGTTATTGCAAAAGATTAACATGGATGCAAGTGAGCAAAACAAATCACTATATAGGTAGCCTAGTTTTTCAGGTGAACAGCTGTATAAGATTGACTTTCATTAATGAGTTGTTGAGGTGTGCCTTCAAACAAGACTTGTCCACCTTTACTACCACCTTCGGGACCCATATCAATAATCCAATCAGCGTTTCGGATCACATCAAGGTTATGCTCGATGACAATGACTGTGTTACCCTTGTCAACCAAGCGATTCATAATGTTAAGCAACAAGCTAATATCCGACATATGTAACCCTGTTGTCGGTTCATCCATCACATAAACCGTCCCTTTTTTGTGGAGTTCACTCGCGAGTTTGATACGCTGACATTCACCACCCGATAATGTTGATAGCGGTTGACCAAGCGTAAGATAAGATAAGCCTACATCATTCATGGCTTGTAACTTATTAGTCACTTTCTTGATCTCAAAAAATTCAAGGGCTTCTTGAACAGGCATATCGAGCACATCTTTTATAGATTTGCCGTTGAGCTTATACTCCAATACCTCTTCTTTAAATCGCTTGCCCTCACAAATTTCGCAAGGTGTTTTTACCCCATCCATAAATCCAAGATCGGTATAAATCACACCCAACCCCTGGCAATTTTCACACGCCCCCTTTGAGTTGAAGCTAAAGAGGGACGCACTGACCTTATTGGCAGACGCAAATGCTTTCCGTACATCATCCAAGATGCCAGTATACGTCGCAGGATTAGAACGACTATTTGCACCAACAGCTGCTTGATCGATCACAATTGCATCAGGATGACGGCGCAAGAAGGTTTGATTAATCAGTGAACTTTTGCCTGACCCAGCAACCCCTGTAACAACTGTCAAAACACCTGTTGGTATATCCACACTGACATTCTGCAAGTTATTGAGTTTTGCATTGGTGATCGATAATTTGCCTTTTGGCTTACGGAAACTGTCCTTAATCGGCATCGCCTTTTTGAGGTATTGCCCTGTCAGCGTATCCGCATGAACTAACCCATCAAAGTTACCTTCATAAACAACATCACCACCATTCACACCTGCATGAGGGCCAATATCAATTACATGATCGGCAACTCGAATCACATCAGGGTCATGCTCAACCACAATCACCGTATTGCCTTTGTCACGGAGTTGTTGCAGTAGGTTATTCATACGATAGACATCGCGCGGATGCAATCCAATGCTCGGTTCATCAAAAATATACATCACATCTGTTAAACTACTACTCAGATGTTTAACAATTTTGACACGCTGAGACTCTCCACCTGATAATGTATCTGTGGGACGGTCTAGGCTAAGATATTCAAGACCAATATCAATCATATGTTGTAGTCGTTCTGTTAATGTCGCAATCATTGGCATGGCTACAGGGTCATCAATGTCTTGTATCACACGGATTAATTCGCTGACTTCCATCGCGGATAGATCAGCGATGTTATAGCCATTAATTTTACAACTCAATGTTGCCTGACTAAGCCGAGTACCTTTGCAAAGTGTGCAAGGACCTGTCGTGATGTAGGGAGCAACCATCTTCTGGGTACGCTCGGACATTGTAGAAATATCTCGCGTGATATATTTACGTGTGAATTTGTCGATAATGCCATCAAATGTGATATTGACGGTATTACCACCGACATCTGTTTTAACTTTGTACGGTTCGCTATGAAGTAGAAGTTGCATTTCTTCGTCGGAATAATCTTCCAACTTTTTATCACCATCAAACAAACCTGAATTTATGCAAATATTCCAATCCCATTTCCCGACAGCATATTCTGGATACAAGATTGCACCTTCGTTCAGTGATTTAGATGTGTCCAGAAAAAGATCTAAGTCCACGCCTATTTTACGCCCGACACCATTACAATTCGGACACATCCCTTGCGGATCATTGAATGAAAAGGCGTTGCGGTGTCCGATGAAGGGTTTACCAACTCGTGAAAACAATAATCGTAAAACAGGTGAAATATCGGTGATCGTTCCCATTGTCGAATGTGACCCACCGCCGAGACGTTTTTGATCAACCACAATCGCCATGCTGAGGTTTTCAAGAGCATCAACATCAGGATGAGCATACCGAGGCAAAAAGTTGCGGACAAACATACTAAAATTTTCGTAAAGTTGACGTTGGGCTTCGTTTGCAAGTGTATCAAATACAATAGACGACTTCCCCGACCCAGAAACACCTGTAAAAATGGTGATCTGACGTTTTGGAATTTTTAGAGATATATTCTTAAGATTATTTTCACGCGCGCCACGAATCTCGATATATTCCTGAACCATTTGTCCCCCTATTTATTTTTGAAGATTTTCGGTAGAACAAATGTACTGTTAATAGTGAATAATGTCAATAGAAAGGACATATTATTCTATAAAAATTTCATGACAAGTGAGTATAAAAAACATCATATCTCAGCAGTGAGAAACAAAAAATCCCCTCTCATTTGTGATGAGAAGGGATTTAAGAAAGAGCTTATCAATTATCCAGCAGATTAGCCTGTCCAACCGGGACCACGCACCACTTGTCCGGGGAAATTACCGGTATGCTCACCGTCGTTTAGAACCTGTGTTCCGTTAACGAATACATGAACCATGCCATCACTATAATGATGCGGATCACCCGGTACGGAATGATCTTGAACTTTCGCAGGGTCGAATACCACCACATCTGCATAATAATCCGGCTTTAGATAGCCACGTCGCACCAATTTAAGATTATCGGCGGCGAACCCAGACAGACGATGAACAGCATCTTGTAAGGTAATCACGCCTTCATCACGGACATACTTACCGATGACCCGTGCAAAACTACCATATGCCCGTGGATGGGGATGATAACTCAGGAATGCACCTTCTGTTGCAATCGAGCCTGCATCCGAACAGAAGCTCACCCACGGCAATTGAACTTGCTTGCGTAAGTTATCCTCAGACATGCTAAAGTACAGTGTAAAGATACGGCTGTTATCTTCAATCAGTAAATCAATGATAGTATCCGTTGCTGATGTTCCACGCTCTGCCATCACTTCACGCAAGGTTTTACCCTGATATTTACGAAGTTCATGTTTCGCAAAGCCAGCCAACATAATCCCATCTGCGCCATTTTCGTAGAACATGTTCTCCCACTCATCAGACGGCACAGTCATTTCAGACTTAATTTTTTCACGAGTGTCGGCATCTTTTAAGCGATTAATCATTGCAGAAAACCCACCATCGTGCGCCCATGCAGGGATACATGATGCAAGTCCTGTTCCGCTATAGGGATAGGTATACATATCGGCTGTGAGTGCCAAACCTTCTTCACGAACAGATTCAATTTTTGCAATCACCTCGTCCATCTTGTCCCAATTTTCCTTACCAGCCGCCTTGAGATGGTAGACTTCGCCCGTTATGCCTGTTGCGCGCATAATCTCAATCATCTCATCCATCGCTTCGATAAATTGTGAGCCCTCGCTACGGATATGTGAGATATACATACCGTTGTATTCAGCAACAACTTTGCAAAGCTCAATCAATTCTTCGGTAGACTGATAGGTTGCAGGTGGATAAATCAACGCCGCCGACATACCCACTGCACCTTCTTGCATCGCTTGATGGACAAGACGCTTCATTTCAGCCATTTCATCATCGGTAACCGGACGGTCATCGTATCCTGCCGCATGAATCCGTAATGTTGACGACCCGACAAACGATGTAACATTGGTCGAAACCCCTTTGCGCACCAGAAATTCAAGATACTCACCGAGGGTTGTCCATTCGATATCATATTTGATATCAGTTGTCGATAAAATGGTGTCACGGGTTTCTTTCATTTTATCATTGAGGGGACCCATTGATGTGCCTTCACCCAGCACTTCGAGTGTCACCCCTTGTTTGATATTGCTCAAACTGCGACCATCTTCAATCAGTGATTCTGTCGCCCAACTGAGCATATTGATAAAACCGGGAGCAACTGCTAATCCGCCGAGATCAATTTCTTGCGTACCCGACGCATCGCCTAAGTCGCCAATACCTGCGACCTTGTCACCTTGTATCGCAACATCACCCGTAATCGGCTCTGCCCCTGTGCCATCATAAATTGTGCCATTGCGTAAAATAATATCGTAGTCTGCCATGTAAATATCCTCTCAGTTACTGAGAATGGTTAAATTAAATTGAATGGTCAACAAAAGCCTAACGCAAAGCGCGCAAAGAGGCAAAATTTGTTGGTATATTTCTAAATTGTTCCGTGATTAACCATCTAAATTTTCGCTGAGAATCCGCCCTAATTCACGGCGTACCAACCCCGGACGTTCATCGCGCAATAACGGCAAGCGTGACCGTGTGCGGTGTAGCTGGTTGAGATCAATATTTTGTGTAATCAAAGCTTCGTCAAAATACAATCCATGTGTCATGAATTCGCCATCGGGATCAACGACGGATGAACCACCCCAGAAATTTTTGCCGTCTTCAAACCCAACTCGATTGCAATGAATCACATACGACGTGAACATACTGCCATATGCTTGATTAGCAAGTTCAACCCAACGTGTACCACCTAAACGTTCACTTTCATTTAATCCACGTGATGGGCTTGAGCTATTAAAAATCAGCATATCTGCGCCATCCAACCAGAGTAGGTAAACAGGCGAGACATGCCAAAAATCTTCACAGATCAACATGCCAATCCGCCCAAAACGGGTATCAAATGCGCGGACACTGTTCCCTTTTGCAAAATACCGCGACTCATCAAACATGGCATATGTCGGTAGATAGAGCTTATGATGGATGTGTACCACCGCACCCTCTGATAAATAGGCATTGGCAATATAAAACCGTTTGCGCTGATCTTCATGCACAAAGCCAAAGATAATATCAATGTGCTTGCTGGCTTCGAGTAATTTCGCAAAAATAGGATCATCCTCTTGTGTACGAATCGCCACCTCTGGCACGAGGTCTTGTACCTGATAGCCCGTCATCGACAATTCTGGAAACACCACTAAATCAACGCCTTGGTCGATGGCTTGCTGAATATAGTCGAGATGCTTATCAAGATTATGCTTGAGGTCTGCTAGTTTAGGGTAAATCTGAGCCAAACCAATCGTTGCACGCATGAGGGATTACTCCTTTACAGGGGTGACATTGAACAGAATGCACTCATCATAATGCACAGCTTGCAAAGACACAATAACGCCTCATATTTTAGATTAAGGGAAAAGTACGAAGGGTTGAGTCACACACCACATTCAGAAGTAGTCCAAGTCATAGACAGTGTTTAAGTTGGCAACTAACGTGATTAATGGACTGCCAGCTTTTTATTTGTTATTTGAATGGCGTGTTGGGATGAGGCTATCAGGACTTCATCTTGCTTATATTCACGAATTTTGAGGGCTTTTTCAAACAAGTGTAACGCAATCTCATAATCACCTTGATCGAATAAGCATTTACCATATTCATGATAAACCATATCCAATTCGGTCACGAGGGGATTGTTGCGGTCAGGTTGAGTCGCATCACGACTGGCTTCAACCAATTGAATCACTTGCTTAAAAATACGATCTGCCAAATCATACTGCTGACGATATTGATAGACTTGAGCCAAGCGCATCAGGTTACGAAGTTGAGCGCGACGATCTCGCAAATTATTAGAGGACGCAATCGCGGCATTAATATGTTCTTCTGCCATCTGATAATCACCCAAAATGAGACATAATGTACCTGCTATACCACTTAAACGCATCCGTTCATAATCATCTTGAGATTCTTCGATGAGGCGTGTTTCTAGAAAGTTAATAGCACGGTGCATATCTTCCGCGTCTTTTGGTATCTCTCTTAAATTATCATCAAATGTAAAATCTATGTTGTATGGGATGTCGTTCATTTTATTAATAACTCATTCCACTAGATTTCTGGATGGCATAAACCATCTTATTTATATTGTATAGGATTTTGATCCTGTTTGTCTTTGAGAATAAAAAACTTATGCAACTTTTTTGCACCTAATTACGAGTATGAACCCTCAACCCTACATATAATGGGAACAATATAAAAATCCCATCAAAATATTGTGTCAATCGTAGGTGATTAATTTGAATGCCATAGTCCCCTTGTAAAAAACTAATAAAAAATATGATACAAGCAACCCCTGCCATTAACAACCAGAAACGTCTATAAACGAGCCATTTTCGCCAAAACAGGACTAAAGTAATAACAAGAAGCAATCCCGATAATAACATTCCAATCAGTTGAGTATGAAAACGCGGGGCATAAATCCCAAAAATGTCGCTCCCCTGCCAGACCATCCAAGCGGGATAGTCTGCAAGCGTTGCAACTTCTAGACCATAACGACAAGATACGCCCCAACACCCCCACCAAATTGCCAGCGATAATAATGGAATAAGCAGGGTTAAGCGATCTAGCACAGGCGTTAAAGCGATTTTTCGCCAACGAGAGACCAAGCACATACCGATGCCAGCCCCAATGACCACACCATGCCAATCTAGCCCGCCTTGATGAACTTGGGTTATTTCAGCGATGTTGTAAGCAAAATAATTCCAATTGAGTAACACATGCTCAAGCCGTCCGAGTATGGTACCCCCGACCAATCCGCCAATCAGCACATCCAATACAGGCAAGCGATCTTCAGGTGCGGTGCGATACAGCGTAAATCCCACACTGATGAACAATGCGAGTGCCACTAGAGTAGTATAAGTTGATAGTGTTGTTGAGCCAATTTCGAGTGTAGGTGAAAACATGAATGATTCGACAACCTCATATTTTTGTCGAACATTGTAGCAGAAGCGACGCTCAAGCTAAACCAACGCTTGCCCTACTGTAGGGTTTGCGTCAGTTTAGGATACATGATTCTCTATATTCACAAAGTAAGTTTGATTTCAAATACCCGTCTATAGGGTTGCCATCTCCAGATTATTAAATTTGCGACGATAGAACTCGCCATATTGTACTTTACGTTGGAGAGCTTCAAGCACAGCATTTGTAAAATTAACCTTCTCGAAGCGTTGAGCACTACCCAAGCCACCGGGGCTAAATACATTGATTTCCATCAGTTTATCGCCAACAATATCTAATCCAACCAGAAACATGCCATCAGCAACTAGTTTAGGGCGGACGATTTCAGCGATACGTAAATCAACGTCATTGATTTCGGCTTTAGCAATCGAGCCACCTGCGCTGATGTTACTCCGCATATCATCCCCCCTACGGATACGACGAAAAGCGGCATACTTATTTTTGTAGCGTAACGGTTGACCATTCATCAGGAAAAGGCGTGTATCCCCTTGTTCTGCGGCAGGTAGATATTCTTGGACGATGATAAAACCATCGCGAGTCAAGGTTTCTACAATCTGATTGAGGTTAGACATGTCATCCTGTTTTACTAAGAAAACACCTTGTCCACCAGACCCTTGTAACGGTTTCAACACGACATTGCCACCATGATCTTTTGCAAAAGCACGGACTTCGTCGCGGTTACGGGTAATCAAAGTAGCGGGACGGACTTCTTCGGGGAATCCCTGAAAATACATTTTGTTGGTAGCTTTTGCAAGACCATTGGGATCATTTAGAACAATCACACCACTGTTCATTGCCATACGGCTAAAGATGATGCCAGCAGACATTGCCCAAGGGCGTTTGGTGGTATCTTCCGAGGGATCATTACGAAGCATCAAGATGTCTAAATCATCGACGATAATTCGCTCTGATTTCGCTTTAGGTCCTTGCAATTCATTTAAGTAAATTTCTTCTGATTTATAACTTTTGCGAGTAACTGTACGTGCTAAAGCCCGAACTTGATCATTAGCATCATATTCTAAATCACCAACACCCATCACCCACACTTCATGGCCTTGATTGATGGCCGCCATACCAAGGCGTGTGGTCGTATACCCTTTACCTTCTGTTGCAATTTGGTTAACAACAAAACCTATTTTCATTTATCTTTCCTCTCAATTAAATCAATTACGGATAACCCACTTCTTATTTGCTCTATCCGCAATATTGTTTCGGATGCTGTTAAGAATCGGGGCAGTAACCTCGGTGCTTCGAGGACATTACGATGTTGCAATTCTTGGATAATAGGAACATGGTCGATTGCAAACTTACCAGCAAAAAGCAAGTCACTCAGAGGTTCATTTTGTAGATACTTGAGCAACTGAATGAGACCTCTTAAATAGACAGCATCTTTTGTCAGCCCACCGGCACGGTAAATACGCACAACAATATTAAATGCTGTATGCTGTTTAAAACGATATGTTCCTGTGAGCAGGCGATAAGTATCAATAAACGTAGCGCCATCAATCAAGCTATCCGCCGCAACGACTCGTGCTGCAAGCAATCTTAATCGGGGTTTGCTCAATCCGCCAACAAGATATTCTGCCAATACGGCAAGTCCTTCTTGTAACTCTTCATATCCTGCTAAACCAGAATATAACAATTGAAAGGGTTGTGCTCGTCCATTGAAGTAAGTCAATACATGTGTCCCAATCTCATGACTTAACAATGCTTCAACCCGACTTTCAGGTATTTTGATCTGATCCCCAACCAATAAATTCCCATGGGATACCACCAGACCCGTTATATTTGGTTGGACATGTACCTTTGCTTTAAAGTCTGGCGCAAGGTCCCGATAGTATTCGACATAGGCACGAGCAACCTGTGCAAATTCTTGCGCATTAAGTGATTTTTGACCGTTACTTTCTCGGCTATTGGGAGACACTTTCTTGAGTATCTCTTTTGCTGTTGTGACAAGCTCACGGTTCAACTTTCCATACAGTTCCATACTCCCATAAAGAAACTTAGAGCTGTTGATGTTGCCAAGCATAGAAATTTGAGTATCGAGTTCTTTTCGTTTTTCGCGGAATAGATGCTGTATGGTCGGGTCTTCGATACGCTCAATATGGATATTCCAAAGCTTGCGCTTTAGTAAAGCTGGATCAACGAGATGGGGACGATACTGAAATATAGGACGCTTCTCAAACCGTAGCCGCTTGAATTTTTTCCATGCAGATGTTGTATTAATCGGCGTGACCTGAAGCAAAAAGTCAAAGCTATTGCTAATCTCAGCAAGTTGTTTATCAATACTCCAAACCGATTTGACCATCGCATGACGACCCAGCATCTGATAGTGCGGTGGCCGGTATTTGGTCTGGTTACTTACAAAGGTGAAAAATGTACGTTGCAACGCCATGCTAAACTCGCGGATCATTGCCTGATGAACAAGCGGTAAGTTTTCACCAGTATCTACTTGCCGATAGATAGGACGCACGACAATACCAATGGTTGTACATCCCAATTCGTTAGCGACAGATTCAGGAATCAATGCAGGTAGTCGTGAAGGGCTGACGATCTTAGCAGTGTTGATAATCTTTACTTCTGCTCGTTTTTGGTAAATCTTGATATTAGCAAGTTCATTTTCAAGAACCTGTACAGTATCTGAAATCTCACTTTTTTTGGAGACAACGATATTGAATGCAGGTCGCGGTAGCAGAGGATCAATATCCGCTTCTGAATAGTCGTCTAACCCCGACCATATTTCGACAATCAGGAAATTCCCAAACGCACTCGACATCGTTTCTGCTGTAGATTTAACAAGTTGAGATAATCCGGGAGCGAGTGATTTTTGGCTTGATGCTGTGATGTAAGCAGGTTGCCCCATAATGAGTCGCTCAGTACCTTCATCGCGTTGGCGCAAAGGACGACGGTAAACACACAAAAATGGTAATTGGCGATCAACGTGGATACGCCCCCACTCTGGCAGATTACGCCGTACACGCTTGTTCTCCGCAAATCGTGCCACAACGGTATTGATAAACTGCTCCGAAAGTGTATTTGTAGATGGCATCTGATTAGATATTTTTCAAAATATTCAGAACGTTAGAAGTTGTTGATTGAAGCCCTTGTCGAATAGCTTCAACTTGAATCTCATCAGGCACACCCGTCCATTCATCCATAAAGAACTTTTTGAACTCGATAGATAATACACATCCTGATGTAGGGAAGTTTTCATGTGTCCACCGCGCCAATTGCCCACCCTTAAATTTGATATTCTCCCGGACATCCAAGTGCCGTCCTAAATAATCGAATGCACTCAAGTCTGTAATAAAGCTATCTACAATTGAACCCCAACGTTCACGATCCATTGTGCCTGTACCAATATTGACCTCTGGATTGGCTTCTGGGTCAGCAGGCATACCATCACTACCATTACGCCGATGATTATAAGTGTGTAAATCATACACCACGAAGTGACCAAATTGGCTTTCTAACTCGGTAAATAATCGATGAGCCTCAGCATAGAAGGCTTCGTAATTTGCCAAAGATTCGTCGACAATGGCAGAAGGTGGTGTTACTTTCCAAACTTGTAACCCCCACGCATCATCGGGCTTGATATAGACAGCTTTTTCTATGGGACGGTTGAGATCAACTTCAAACCGTGACTGTGTGCCAACAATTTGATTATCAATTATAGTTGTCCATCTTGCTGTAAATGGGTCTTCTTCACGGAGACGTTCCGCATCCGACAATGCCATAATGTCAGCAACATCAGGTCGAAGCGCATGACCATCATGAATAGCAGTAGCCACTAATGGGCTATTACTCTGGGTTAGCCACCATATTTGCTCCATAATATAACCTTACGCTATTTGGTTGATTATTGTGAATATGTAAAATGATTGATAGTACAAGAATAATGATGATCAATTTAGCTGGTTTGATGAGTTTTGGTTCTATTTGAGAATGAATGTGATCTTAGAGGCTTATTTTATAACACAAGTTATCTATAAGGTTGGGTTTCTCAAAAAATTCTTAGGATGACTTTACAGCTATTATGTTTGATAATACATCATTATATAATGAAATACTATGGCTGACTCATTACCAGAGGGGTATGCGCTGATTCTACTGACTTAGCAATTGTTGTAAATTTATTGTTGATCTAACCAGATTTCAACTTGCTCAAACCAATCGCTGGCTGAACCATCCCGAAAGCTGATATGTAATAATGCGCGTTTAGCAAAGACTGCATCAACATCCATAACACCCGCATCATGGTGAATAATATTGATGAGATAGGGTACAAAACTCAATTCCCCCATAGCCACCAACAAAGTCGCTCCAGCAGAAATACGCAATTCAGCATTAGATTTCTCGTTGGCAATTTCAAGAAATTCAGCCGTACTATTCCAGTTATCAATATCATCAATTTGGGCATAGAGCGATTTTAAAAATGTCAGTCCCCAACGATCTTGCAGTAGATCAATACTTTCTTTGACTAATTGCTTCATAACCGTGCGAATAGCAGAACATTTTGCATGAGATGTTCGATTGGCGATTGCCCGTGCAACTTCTAATGTTTCATCGGCAGTTAGTGATACGCCATTATCCGCTAATAATCGCTTAAATTGACTCAACAATACCCGAATCAAATCATCTAGCGGAGCATCACCAAATTGTTCACTGGGGTTAGGTGGTAACATTATTATTGTCTCCATGAGGCTTTATCTTTAAATAGTATACTAGAATTAGCGTTATACACAAAGTAATAAACATGTTGAAATTATTTAAAAAGTGGATTCAATTTTCCATCAAGCAAGGGAATTAAAATGTGCAAATCAAACGAACAGGCTATAATAAATCGTATAAGTACTTTTGAATAATTCCAAAGCAGGAGATGAATTATGGCAAGCAATATGCAATCTGTTGATAGCCTAGTAGCAAATGAATTTGCAGTCGAGATTGATGGCACCGTAGCAAGTGGTATATTTGGGGTGAGTGGGCTGACACTCTTCCAATTAGATAGTGATGGCAAACGGGTCACACCATCATTTGAAATTACAAAAATGGTAGAACGTGATGCAAGTAATGCTTTTAATTCATGGCATCGGGAGACGATAGAAAATCGTGATTCAGACACCCGTCCAACACGCAACCTTGCGATTGTTGCTATTGATGATGGTATTGAAACACGCCGTTGGACAGCTAAAGGTGCATATATTGCAGGTATCCGCTACACAGATTACGATACAGCTTCATTTGAGATGATCGCAGAAACCTACACTATTATGTATAGCGAAATTGAAGAGAATTGGACATACGCGGATAGTCAATCTTAGGACTATAAAGCATCATACAGATAATCGAATGGGCAGATACGATCCGCCCTTCAACATTATATTAAGCTCTATCCCCAAACAAATCGGGTGGGCGTTGGGTGAACATATACCCCACACCGCGCTCGGTGCGGATATAGTGTGGGTGGTGGGAATCCGATTCCAACTTACGGCGTAAACGGTGCATATGAACGCGTAAGGTATCTTCAAAAACTTCTTCAGAGGGCCAGACACGCGCAATCAACATGCGGTTTTCCACCACACGCCCCGCATTTCGTAATAACACATGGAGCAAGATTGATTCAGTTGGTGTTAACCCAATCGTCTTGCCATTAATGACAATGCGATTATGAGCAAAATCGATATTCAAATTGTTATCGACTCGCACAATCGGTTCACTAGCATAATCAAGGCTCGGCATCCGTGCTAACACAACTTGAATACGAGCTTCGAGTTCTCTTAATTCAAAAGGTTTTACAATAAAATCTTCAGCATATTTTTTAAGACCTTGAACAATGGTTTCTTTATCTCCTGTTGATGTCACAAAGATAATAGGAACATCTGCCATAGACTTGAGCTTATTGGCTAACTCGAATCCGTGCATACTAGGCAAGGATAAGTCAACCAGTGCAATATGTGGCAATCCCCGTTGGCGCACATATTCTAAAGCCTCAGGGCCATCGCTAAAACCCATCACATCATAACCTGTCTTAGTCAAGTAATCCGTGATTAACTTACTTACATTTGTATCATCTTCAACCATTAAGACTTTTGACTTTTTCATCCGCCGTTTTCTCACTTTCTAAGCAAGCTCGTAATACAGTTAGTCGCAATGTAACAAATATACAATGGTTGTAATATTAAGTCAAATGTTTTTTTGTAATTTGCGTGTTAATTTTAGGAGCAATATTAATATAACAAAATGATGACACAGATTAAATCAAAAACATAGCCCTTTAGACTATGTTTGCTCTGTTTATTGTATCGAATTGAGGGTGTGTTACTGTAGATCGCGCAAATAATCGAGATTCTCGACCATCCACTGGCGCATCTCTGGGGTTTTGATATTTATCATCTGGAGGGCATCGTCATCAAGGGAGATTTCGTCTGGAATATATTCTCCACGGCTAGGGTCATCAAATTCAGGACCATAACGTTTATCAAGGTCATAACCTTGTAAGCGACAGATGAAAAAATGCTCTTCAAGCAGTTTACCTGCTTTTTCGTGTTCAAGCACAAAAGCAGTATCTAAAACGGTTGCCGTTGCACCGAGTTCTTCGCATAATTCGCGTTCCAGCGTATCATATAAATTATGATCTTCGTGTTCAACTCCCCCACCCGGAGCAACCCAATAGGGTGCATGGCTGTTGGGTTTGACGCGCTTAATAAATAAAACAGAATCATTTCCTGTCAATAATATAGCGCGTACACGGCGATTTGGTAGTTTTGCTTCTGTATCGTGTTGCATCGTTCCTCTAAGGTATAACAATTTACCAATGTAGTACATATTGCTATACCACTATATCAGAGAAATATTAAATGTGCTTGTTATTTTTACCGATTTTGATTAGTTTTTATCAGGTTATTCTTAACAAATTATAAAGGATCGAGTATTTCTACGAGGATAGCAGATGCAACCGAATATCCAATAATCATTCGCGGATCATCTTGCATCTTTAATGTAATCGGACCATCAAACGGGTCACGCGCAAGCATTTCTAGCTCTGCCCCCATGACCAACCCACGTTCTTGTGAGTGTTGTAACATTTCGGGATTTTCCATTATAAACCGACAAATTCGTGCAGGGGTATCAAGCGGTAGGGTCGATAACGGTAATAAATCACGCTTGGGCATGATGCCTTCAACATCTGGAATAGGGTCGCCATGCGGATCAAATTCGGGATGTCCTAATTTTGTAGCGATGGCGGCGATAAACCGATCTGACACAGTATGCTCTAAGGCTTCGGCTTCATCATGCACTTCATGTAATTCATATCCTAAGCCTTGCACAAGATATAGTTCAATCAGGCGATGTCGACGTAATATCTTGAGTGCAACTTGTTCACCGTCATCTGTCAGACGAATCCCTTTGTATTTACGATAGTCAATCGTACCTTCTTCAACTAATCGCTGAGCCATGTCGGTGACAGATGGGGCAGTGATGTTCAGTGCATCAGCCAAAGCATTAGTCGAAACACGTTCTACAGATTGTTGGAGTGTATAGACCTTCTTCAAAAAATCTTCTACAGATTGTGATGCGCCTGAGCGTTCTTTATATCGTGACATATGGCTGTTCCAGATGATTTACCAATAGTGATTTACAGCTATCATATCATATCATAAAATATCCATTTGCTCGTTATTAATTCGATAGAAGTCTTGATCACAAAGACAACAGCAGTAAACTTATGATGATAGCAAACAATCAATTGAAAAACTGAGATTTTGAATATGTTACTGTGTTACGATTACTTCAAGCACGAATTAGAAATTGATGTTGTTGCACCTCACCTACAAACATAGCTATTCACGGAGCGAAAATGAATCCACCAATTGTTTATCATTTGTTTGACGCAACCGATACCCATTATCAAGCTGTGATAAGCATTCATAATCAACTATATCCTGATGCACCAACCAATATTGAAGAAACACGTTACTGGGATACGGTACTCAAAACATCAGGCAGACATCCCTATCGAATTCTTGCATATAGCGAACAACGTCCAGTTGGTTCAGGATGGGCGTATATCGAGTCAACACCCGATCACGTCATTCGATTTCAGATCAAAATAAGCGTGCTTCCTGATTTTGCAGAGCGAGGCGTGATTGAAGACCTCTATAGCCAATTAAACCACCTCATTGCACCCCACCAGCCGACACAATTAGCAACCATTACACATGAAAATACTCCAGACATAATTCATTTCCTCAATTCGCAAGGATTTGAGCTAGCGATTACTTCATGGAAACAAGTTCTAGATATAGATGCTGTAAAGATAGGCAACTACAATACTCTCTTTAACAATTTAACTCGTGAGGGAATCAAAATCGAAACCCATGCATCACTCGTCTATGCCCCCAATCGGGATCGTAAATTATATGATCTTATGATTGCTGTAGAACGCGATATTCCAGTAGTAGATATGGCAGAACCACTCACTTATGAGGCATGGAGACAAGACAACAGTCCCGAAAGCCCCTACTTTTTATCGGATGGGTTATTTGTCGCAGTTCATGGGTCGGACTATGTTGGAGTATGTCAGCTATTTAAACCCGCCAAACCCAAAAGTTTACATAATGGAATAACAGGGGTTCGTAAAGAATATCGGCGTAGAGGGATTGCACTCGCTTTAAAGGTCAGCACCATAAGATTTGCACAACAACACAAGATTACTACTATCACAACTTATAACGCATCGAACAACCAACCAGTTTTGCAGATGAATAAAAAGCTAGGATTTCGTAAATTACCTGCTGAACTAACTTATCTTAAGACATTGTAGAGCTACCCGAATTAATTAGTACGGACAGCTGATTCAGTTTCTTGGCTGATAAATTGTCCGACGATAGAAACACTATCACCTGCCAGATTTTCAACCGTCATCGTAAATGAACCAAGGATGTCTTCTCCTTGAAAGCGCACAGTAAGTGACCCTTGTGGATTGTGTATGAATTGTTCTGTTTCATCAGGTGACCAAAGATACAACAAACCACCGGCAACTTGGTTATCATTCGGTAAGGTATCAAGGGTTAAATCAATTGGATAGGTTCCGTCTACAAGTGATCCGAGAACTGTAAACCGTAAGAGGTATCCATTACGAGTTTCCACTTCAAGGTTACGGTACGACTCGAGCTTATTGCCTAATCTCACTAAATAAGCATTTACTTCACCTGTATTATGCTCGATTGCACCAGTAAGAATCATACCAGTTGTGGATTCGGTGATAACATCTAAATCAATAGGGGCATAACTCTCACCCGATGCGTTATTAATCGTCCCACCGGAGGTATTGCTTCCACCCGTATCGCAAGCACTTAAAATTAACAGGCAAGTTACACACAAAATCACACGTTTAATCATCACCACTCCCCTGAGGTTGGATTTATCAATGCACTTTCAGTATAGCCGAAAACCATATATCGTGTGTTATAGATTTGTGGAATTTCGTAAAGATCGATTACGGTAAAATTAGCATACGATAAGCCAAACTTCGGCGGAACTAATACGTTTCTTGCACGTATATAATGATAAGGACGTTAGCTCATGATATAATCAAAGGGTAACGTACACAAAAAAAAGAAAAAACGCTATTAAGGAGCGATAATGAACTTTGGTGGAATATTACAAATTATAGCATTTTTAGCAATTGGTGTCGGTGTCCTCGGTGTTGCATTTGCATTCACATTGGCATCACAAGGGCGATCCGCACGTGGCGGTGTTCTGCTCGCTGTAGTTGGGTTTATCGGTGGTATCATTTTATTTGTGGTAAGTTCAGGTATTTTAATCATTCAACCCGCACATGCGGCAGTTGTCGTGAATGTTTTATCTGGACAGTTGGAAGAACCAGCTCGTGGTCCGGGAACATCTATCATTGTACCGGGGATTCACGAATATATCATTTACCCAACCGATCAAAAAGAATATACGATGGCGGGTGTGTCAAATGAAGGCAGACAAGAAGGTAATGATGCTGTTATCGCCCTCACAGTAGACGGACAACAAATCCAATTAGATATTACCGTTTTCTACCGCATTGACCGGAACGATGTGAATACTGTTCATCTGAATTGGCAAAATCGTTACGAAAATGATTTCATTCGTCCGACAGTTCGTTCAACTACACGGGACATCGTATCCCAATTTGAAGCCGAAGCTATTTATGGGGCGGATCGCCAAGCATTAGGTGGGCAAATTGAAATACAAGTCCGTGAAGATCTAAATGTACAAGGGATCACACTAACAACCTTGCTGATTAACCAGATTGTCTTTAGTCCAGAATTTGCTGAGGCAATTGAAGATAAGCAGATCGCAGAACAGAATTTACAACGGTCACGAACTCAAGCAGAAACAGACCGGACACAAGCAGGTGGTCAAGCTGATGCCGCAGAAGAAGCCGCGCGTGGTCGTGCTAATGCACGTTTGATTGAAGCCGCCGCCGAAGCTGAAGCATTACGAGTCATTAGCGATCAGATTGCTGCTAATCCAAACTTGATTCAATATCTGTATGTCGCTAATTTATCCGATAATGTAACATTTGCACTCTTACCATCGAATTCACCTTTCATCTTTAATGTAGATGATTTCACAACATTAGGTGAAGACTTTGCTGCACCAGCAGTATCTGCCCCAGAATTAACAGAATTTGGTGCGGATACAACAACTGGCGACTAAATCAGTCCAGTATAATTGCTAACATTAAAGCGTC
>Ga0209475_10002111_pt1 | contig 21254 bp, 17 predicted proteins | sample tdDd471_FD_187128 | JGI IMG/M metagenome (GOLD analysis project Ga0209475, IMG submission 187128) | Marine sediment microbial communities from the Atlantic coast under amendment with organic carbon and nitrate - tdDd47.1 (SPAdes)... | ecosystem: Environmental > Aquatic > Marine > Coastal >... | reverse complement strand
AACCGATGGTAAATTAGGGTTTGCGGCACGGGTATATGAACCGACTTCAGGACGCATGATGGAAGTCTGGACAACTGAGCCCGGAATTCAATTTTATGCTGGAAACTTTATTGATTCGACATTGGTTGGTACAAGTGGACGGCTCTATCGTCAGAGTGATGGTTTCGCTTTGGAAACCCAACATTTCCCTGATTCTCCCAACCAACCACAATTTCCATCAACCGTTCTCAATCCTGATGAAACCTATCAATCTACGACGGTATATAAATTTGGGACAGACTAAAATTTAGCCCGCTGTGACACCGCCATCAACAGGTAATGCAACACCTGTTAAGAAACTGGCTTCTTCACTAGCAAGATATAATATCGCATTGGCAACTTCTAAAGGTTGCGCGATTCTTCCGAGAGGGTGCTTAGATGACCATACATCTTCTGCACCTTCTCCGTAGGCTTCCCACGCGCTTGTTATCATATCGGTGTGGACACTACCGGGACAAACACAATTTACACGGACACCGTCTGCGGCGTGGTCAAGTGCCATAGCGCGTGTCAGTTGGATAAGTGCGCCTTTTGAGGCACAGTATGCAGGAATGCCTTTGAATCCAACCATTCCGACATAAGATGCAACGTTGACGATATTACCTCTGGTTGCTTCAAGATGCGGGAGCGCGAACTTGCTCAGGTAAAATGCGCCATTGACGTTGACATCGAATGTTCTTAGCCAGTCTTCAGCAGTGGTTTCTTTCACGGATTGGTTACGATAGATGATTCCCGCATTATTCACCAGAATATCGAGTTTGCCAAATATTGTAATTGTCTCTTGGATAACATGTTCGCATTGGTCAATCTGCGTTACATCGCAGGCTATAAAATGCCCATTTCCACCTTTTTCGTCAATTAAATCGAGGGTTTCTTTTGCAGTCTCTGTATTACGGGCTGTGATAACTACGCTTGCGCCTTCTTCAACAAAACGTAGTGCAATGGCGCGCCCAATCCCAATATTTCCGCCTGATATAACGGCGACTTTATTCTGTAATCGTTTTTCACTCATGATTTGCTCTCATTTGATGATAGGAATATATGTCTGATTGTCTTATACATCGAGAATGTAACGTTGTGCGTCACTTAAACGGGCTATGGTTGTGTCGCTTAAGTGTGTTTTCTGATTAAGTTGCTGAGGTTGATGCCGACGACAAAAATACGAATGCAGGGCATAACGCGGTGCATCGCTATGATTGACTGTCCCACCATGCCATAGATGCGAATTAAAAATCACCACAGTTCCAGCGGGTGCAATAAGTTGTATTTCATCAGGATGGGGTGCTTTAGGATCAGTCAATACTTTGGCTGGGTGTTGTCCACTGCGATGTGTACCGGGGACAACTCGTGTTGCGCCATTATTTGCGGTGAAATCAACCAATAGCCAGATTGAATTGCAGACTTGATAATCTCCAGCATCGACTGCTTCTCCCCAATCTGCATGAAGTGCTTGCAAGCCTTCTCCCGGAAGGGATGCGCGACTATTAAGTGATGATAACTTAAAATCGCTACTCAGTACATGATTCATGGCGGCTAAAACACGCGGATGGGAGTAGCAAATATCAAACATGGGGTCTTTATCAATCAGATTTGATAAGCGATTTGTACCCGCTTCTTGATGGACTTCTGTTCCAGCGAGTTCTCCTTCAGCAATGGTTAGTTCATTGAGTCGATCACGGAACGCCATAATTTGATCCTGCGAGAGGATATCATAAAGTGGGAGATACCCTTGTTCATCAAGTTGCTTAATTTCATCTGTGGTTAGGGTCGAATCAGTTACGTTTAATTTGTCGAGTGCATCCAGCATATTCATCATATGTCACCTAATGATCCATTAATCATACGATTATAAATCAGACTGATCGCTGCTACGAATTTTGTTTCGGTATACTATTGATAGGCTGTCCTAATTTCGATTTGTTTTAAGTGTGATATAAACCAATAGGTGCAAAAGGAGATTATATGACACAGCTTGAAGATAAAATTAATGCGATTGAAGCCGAAATGGAATATCTTGTGCAGAGTTTGACTAGCGAAGCTGTCTGGACAACACATTATGGCGCATTTGATATTGACCCAAAACATTTGGTGTATAAGATTTGTCTCAATTCCGATGCAGAACGGATACGATTAGCTAATGATGCTAGTTTAAAACAGAGGTTGCGTGACTTGCTTGAAAAACATGACTATCCAGAAGAGGCGAGGGCGAATGTATATATCGGATTTGAATCTGAGGAAGCCATTAATCAAGAATCGGGTGGTAATCCGTGGCGACATTGGCGATAAAGTGCAATATAAACTTTCGCATTAGTTACCTGATTATATCTTTTATGAATTTGTTCATGATGCCTGTCAGATTATCATCATCTGACTAATAATGTTATGATTTATCGGACTCAAATACAAGTTAGGATAAACGATGACACTAGATGCAATTGTAGTTGGTGGCGGGATTGTTGGGGCATCATTGGCGTATCATCTCGCAAAAATGGGGTTAAAGACACGCTTGATTGATCGCCATGATACTGGGAGGGCGACGGATGCTGGGGCAGGTATTTTATCGCCTGAAACATCCAGTTCAGAATCAGAAGATTGGTATCGCTTTGGTCTGACGGCAGTTGATTATTATCAACCACTTATTCAGAACCTTACCGATGTGCAAGATGGTGACACGGGTTACGCGATGTGCGGATTATTGCGCGTTGCTGTCAGTGATGATGAGATTGAACCGTATAATGAAGCTCATCGAATTGTTTTTGAACGACAGATTCGCAATAATACACCAGCAACAAGCGATCTGTACGAAGTATCATCAAAAGAAGCACAAGAGATTTTCCCAGCATTAGCAACCGTCCACAAAGCCTTTTATCATCGTACAGGGGCGCGTGTTGATGGTCGTCTGTTATGTGCGGCGATCACTAAAGCAGGACTCTATTACGGCTTGGATGTGCAACATGCGAGTGTTGATCGACTATTGATTAACGATAATCAGGTAATTGGGGTAGTTGTTGATGGTCAAGAGATATTAGCTGGGAAAGTCGTGATTGCAGGTGGGGCATGGTCATCTGTGTTTGCAGAACAATTAGGGGTACATATCCCTGTTGAACCACAGCGTGGACAAATTATTCATCTGCAACTTGACGATGTAGATACAACAAATTGGGCGGTTATCAATGCGTTCCGTGGACATTATATGGTGGCATGGGAAAATGGGCGTGTTGTAGTCGGGGCAACTCGTGAAACAGGTACGGGTTTTGATCCGCGAACAACTGCGAGTGGCATTCATGAGGTATTGAGCGAAGCGTTGCGGGTTGCGCCGGGATTAGCATCTGCACAATTGCTTGAAGTACGGGTTGGTTTACGTCCTTATACTATTGATGGCTTACCTGTCTTAGGCACAATCCCGAAAATCGACAATATTTATGTAGCAACGGGGCATGGTCCAACTGGCTTACAACTCGGACCCTATAGTGGCAAGGTTGTTGCGGATATGATGGCAGGAAACAGTCTTGATGACGACTTATCACCCTTTGCAATCACTCGATTTATTTAAGATACATAACGAACCTTTGTCTGTGACAGGAAACATAAACCAAATTGGCTCTTGATGACAAACGCCAACAACTTCATACCGACAGTTCGCAACATTGGTGGGTTCAGCGTCTGCCATTTTTGCTTTGGATGCATCACTATAAACGTGCTGATTTACCCGGTGATCTTATTGCAGGGCTGACCGTTGCAACGATGTTGATTCCACAAAGTATGGCATATGCACTATTGGCAGGTTTGCCACCAATTGTCGGGCTATATACAGGGGTTTTGCCTGTCTTGGTTTATGGTTTACTAGGGTCAACCCGTATTTTAACATTGGGTCCGACGGCGATTACGTCTGTGATGATTTTGACCAGTATTGGGGGACTTGCTGAACCGGGAACAGAGCAATTTTATACCTTATCGCTGACATTGGCATTGATGTTGGGAATTGTCTATTTGCTGATGGGGTTGTTACGGTTGGGGTTTGTGGTTAACTTGCTTAGTCAATCGGTGTTAGAAGGTTATGTTAATGCGGCGGCGTTGATTATAGCGATTAGTCAGTTTAAAAATTTGTTGGGTATAGTAATTCCCCGTACTGCTCAACCTGCGGAAACATTATTACAAACGATACTAAATATCCAATATGTGCATATGCCAACTCTTTTGCTCGGTGTTATGTGCATTATTATAATCCTGATTTTTAACTATGGATTAGATGGTTTTTTAGATCGATTGCATCTTAATCCAACGTTGAGATTGACGATTATTCGGAGTGGTTCGCTGGTTGCAGTGATGGTCGCTATCTTGGTGGTTGCGATTTTACGGTTGGATGCACAAGGTATTGATATTATCGGTAAAATCCCAGAAGGTTTTCCCCCGATTACGTTAGGCCCATATGATTTTACAGAATGGCAGACTCTTTTAACGGGAGCGATTGCGATTGCTTTTGTGGGGTTTATGGAAGGGGTATCAACAGCAAAGTCCGTTATGAGTCAACGCAAACAGACATTGGATGGTAATCAAGAATTGATTGCGATGGGAGCGGCAAATATTGCGGGTGCAATCAGCGGTGGTTTGTCGTCAACTACATCGATTAGTCGCTCGGCAGTGAATCATGCAGCAGGTGCAAATACGGGATTGTCGTCTGTGATTGCGGCGGTGATTGTTGGTCTAACCGTTTCATTTTTTACGCCAATCTTTTTCTATCTACCAAGTACAGCACTGGCGGCGATTATCCTAACATCCGTCATAAAATTGTTTAATATCCAATCTTTGCGCCAATTATGGAAATATAGCAAACTAGATACGATACCATTTTTTGTAACGTTCTTTGCAACATTCCTAATTAGTATACCTATCGGCATCGCTAGTGGCATTCTGTTTTCACTTGTCACATATCTGGCACGTACTAGCCGTCCTGAAATTGAGCAATTAGGGCGTATTGATTATACGCAATATTATCGCGATATGCTCCAATACAAAGAGGCGCACATTATCCCCAAAGTGATGTTGATCCGTGTTGATGAGAGTCTATATTTTGCGAATGCACAGTACCTTGATAAGTATCTACGCAATCTAATTGCAACCTCAGCAGATGTTGAGCATTTGATTATTGTTGGGGATGCAATGAATTGGCTTGATGCTAGCGCGGTACAAATCCTTGAAGAGTTGATACAAGATTTTGAGGAAGTGGGTATAAAAGTTTACTTCACCGAACTCAATCTCAAAGTATGGGGGCGTATCAGTAAGATTGGTTTTATGTCACGGGTTGGTGAACATCGGTTTTTCCACCGCACCCATGACGCTGTAAAAGCCACGGGTGCATTACTTGATGATGAATTGCCGATCTAATAGAGCATTCAACAGAGTCGTATTAAAAAATCTGAACCTCAGCCGACCATGTCATATCAGCATCAAATGGATAACAGGGACGTTGAATACGTTCATAATCTAGTCTGACGATGTCTTGATTGACCGCACCGGGTGATAGGGCAAGATAAGATTTTTGCGCCATCGCTTTTAATTCTGGTACGAGATAACCAATTTTTACGACGATTATGTGATGATCTTCTGGGGTTAATCCAAGATCAAGGAATTGTTGACGATAATGAAAGGGTGTGCGTTTGGTGGTGATAATGATACGAATTCCGCCCGATTTCACGATAACCTGTGTGTTTTCATCATCGACTTTGATAGTATCGACTATCCCTGTGACTGCTAGCGGTTGACTATTGCGAGTGTCATTTTTCCCGCCGATAGTTAAATTGACTTCGGCACCGAGACCTGCATTGATACACACTGTAACAGCTTCGGGATCAGGGATACTCGCATAAATCATATCGTCAGGTTGAATTTCTAAAGCGCGTGATAAGAAATACGTTACATCCCCAACCCCACCGGCAGTTGGATTATCACCAGAATCACTTATCACGACAGGGTTGACGGTATCTTGCATAGCGTTTTGGATACACTCATCAACCGATAAGGCAGGCACACCAAATTCAAAATCTGTGCGTTTATTCCAGTAGAGGTTTGCCAAATGGGTTGCAGACTTCTTTATGGCTTGTTCATCTTGTCCGATTGCAATGGCGCAGGCAGTCATACGGGGTTCATCTGCCCAGACATATCCGATCTGTAAGGTTACATCTATCACGTTTTCACCGTCAATTTGCGGTACAAGTTCGTTATAAATACTTAAACCGGGTTCCCACTCTGTGCTGGTTTTTTCACCGGGGAGTCCAACAGGAATTTTGACAAATGCCTTTTTCGGACGGATACCGTCACGTAGGCAACGCACAAGTAGAGCCATTGCACGTTCACGGGTCTCTATGTAGTCAATATGGGGTGCAGTACGATACCCTGTGATTATATCTAATGCCCCCATAATGCGCTCAGAGACATTACCATGTAAATCATAGCTGGCGGAAATCAAACAATCATCTCCGACAACCTCACGAATGGCTGTCATCCAATCACCTTCTGCATCGTCACGATCTGCAACATTCATTGCACCGTGCATATCAAGGAAGACTCCATCAAATGGACCTTTTGCTTTTAGCTGTGCTAGTAAATCATCCTTGATGGTTTCATATGCAGAGGGCTCGACAGAACCACCGGGCATGGCTTTGGCTGTGATCGTGCCGACAAATTCAATATCGTCGTAGTCGGTGAGGAATGGGTATAACTCATTAAAGCCTTTGTCTTCCTGTCGTGTAATGCGAAAGTCTTCAAGCTTAGTTGGGAGTGTTGAAAATGTACAGCTTTCTGTAGCGATTCCGCCGATTGCAATTCTCATAGTCGTTGTTCATCCTGTTTGTGATACCAGACTAATGCCGATGCGCCGAGTGCTGCATCAGTTAATTTTGATAAAGTAATCGAAGTAGCTTCTCTGTTTTGATCGTAAGCTCGTTGCTGAATCTCGTTCATCATTTTATCTTGGATTAAGTCATAGGTCGCATGAATCAAACCACCGCCGAGGATAATCTGACTTGGATTAAACAGTGTAATACACCAAGAACAGGCTATGCCTAATACTGTTGCCGCTTCATCAATGACAAATTGTGCAAGTGGGTCACCTGTTCGCGCACATTTGATGATTTCATGTGTGGTAATAGTGTCTTCTGGAATTTGTGATTCTGGAAATTCAGCATAATGTTGTACCGCATTTGAGACAAAGCCCTTGCCAGAAATTGACATTTCAACACAACCATGTAAACCACATGTGCATAACCGCCCATTGGGATCGACAGAGACATGTCCGATTTCCATTTCCGAGTATGATGTTCCACGCATAATCTTGTTATCAAGCATCACAGCACCGCCGAGCCCTGTACCAATTGCAAGGTATACATAATTGGATTTGCCTTTTGCGGCACCAAATAATTGTTCGCCAATAGCACCAACATTGACATCATTTTCGACATAGATAGGTAGTGGTTGTGTGAGCCGTTGTTGGATTCCCTCACTGATTGGGATATTTTTCCAAAGTAGATTTACAGCGTTGAGTGCGATACCATTTTTGCTATCAACAGGTCCAGGAACGCCAATACCAATGCCCTTGATGTTCTCAAAACGAGACACATATTGATTGATTTGATAGGCGATGCGATCTAGCGTAATTTCATAATGATTGTCACTTATTGTTGGGATTGTTGTTTCTTCACAGATATTGCCGTCACGATCTGCAACAACAAAAGCCATTTTTGTACCACCAACATCAAGCCCAATCGTTAATTCTTGTTGCATATAACTTCCTCTGTTTGTGGGGATGGTCTTTATATTATGATACCACGCTCGTTTGGTATATAAAGTATGGTTAACGATTCGCGTAGCGTGATGCTAAAGCCACTAGACCAATTAAGATCAACCCAATACACAGAGATAGAACTGTAATTACAAATTCAGCAGAATCCCGTTTGACGATGAAAAGTAGAAAGACTGATGTTCCTGTGACAAATACACCAGCGCGAAAGAATGATTTTAAAAGATCAGGTGTCATATATATTTAGTACTTTCCCTTGCTGTAACGGAATGCAGGAGACTTCAACATTATTTGATGAATTAACAGCAATCCCAAGTTTAGGTGTTTCTACATCGCACACATCTTCAACAAACCATGGACAACGTGGGTGAAATGCACAACCTGATGGTAATTCAGTTAGACGCGGAATATCTTCGCTGCGGAGTTGGATATGCTGTTTATTACGGGTCTTTTCTGGGTCAGGTTCTGGAATTGCTGATAGCAAAACTTTTGTATATGGATGTTGTGGATCAGCAATCAGTTCTTGTGTCTTGCCAATTTCGACGATCCGCCCTAAATACATTACGCCAATCCGTCCTTCCCATGCAAAGTATTTTGCGAGGGCGAGATCATGAGTGATGAATACAATCGTTACATTCAGTTGGTCACGTAAGTCCATCATCATTTGGAGCAAACCGATGCGAATCGAGACATCCACCATACTCACCGATTCATCGGCTACGATCACGGATGGGTTGGTTGTTAATGCACGAGCAATACTGACGCGCTGACGTTGTCCGCCACTGAGTTGATAGGGATATTTATCGATAACATCTTCTACAGGGGTCAGATCAACCAACTCAAGTAATTCCCCAACACGAGTTCGAGCATGTGTATGGTCTTTGACAAACTTATGATGGAATAGTGGATAACTCAACATCTCGAAAATGGTCTGAGTAGGATTTAATGACGCGTACGGGTCTTGATGGATGATCTGAACAGAGCGACGATAGCGTTGTTTTTCTATCCCTTTGAGCGTCGCAATATCTTGCCCTTCAAAATAAATCTTACCACTACTAGGTGGGAGCAATCCTGAAAGGATTTTCCCTGTTGTGGTTTTACCACAACCACTTTCACCGACGAGGCACAGAAATTCAAGGCTATTGACATTAAAATTGACATCTTGCAAGACGGGAACAATTTGTCGTCCTTGTTTAAAACTGCGATAGATACTCTCTAGACGCATAATTGGCTGGGACATTAGACTGTTTCCTTTCGTGCTTCAAGAACTTTATCTGGGTGCCAACATGCGGCAAGATGTGTTCCTTCATCTGCGAGGAGTAATGGATTTTCAGTTTTGCATTTATCTGTGGCAAATTCACATCGTGGGTGAAATTTACATCCAGTTGGTGGGTTGATTAGGTTTGGTGGTGAACCGGGAATACTCTTGAGTAAGTCTTCTGTGTGGTCGAGGGTTGGTACAGACGTGAGTAGACCATAGGTGTATGGATGTAACGGATTGTAAAACATATCATTTACATCACCGATTTCAACAATTTCCCCAGCATAAACAGTTGCGACCACATCTGCCATTTCTGCCGCGAGTGATAAATCATGACTAATGAAGATAATACTAAAATTCAATTTTTCTTGCATTTCATTCAGTACATCAATAATGGCGCGTTGTGTCAAAATATCTAACGCTGTTGTGGGTTCATCAAGAATTACAATTTGTGGATTTAGCAATACACTCAATGCCAGTAGGGTGCGTTGTTTCATGCCCCCACTGAGTTCATGAGGATATGAATCATAGACACGTTCAGGATCGAGACGCACCAATCTGAGTAAATTTAAAGCGCGTTCACGGATAGCTTTTTTATCTGTCCAATTATGGGCATATGCGGTATCTTCAAAATGTTTGCTAATTTTTAATACAGGATTAAAGGCATTCTGTGCACCTTGAAAAACCATCGCACATTCTTGCCAACGAAATTTTCGTAAGTCGTTATTACTGAGTTTTAATATATCTTGTACTTCACCATTACGTTGCTGATAAAGCACTTGCCCTTTGGTGACCACAGCATTTTTGGGTAATTTACGAATGAGTGATAAGCTGACCGTGGTTTTTCCACTGCCACTCTCACCAATTAGTGCCATCGCTTTACCTTTTTCTAGTTCAAATGAAATATCATTTGTTGCTTTTACATCCCCACGGTTTGTTTGATAAACGATGGATAAGTCATCAACCTTGAGTACGACATCGTCTTTTAATTTTCTCGACATGATTCTAATTCCTTTGGTTAAGCGGTACTGCGTAGGCGTGGGTCGAAAATTTCTTCGAGTGCACGAGCAAACAACACCAAACAAACTTGGAAGAGGGCAATCGCTAATACTGGTGATAATGCCATACTCGCACCATCTGGATTAAATAATGTTCCCCGAGTTCGTCCAAAATAGAGCATAACGCCCCATGTATAGTCACTAATAGGAGCAAGTCCTAATACAACTAATCCAATCTGCTCATACATGGCAAATGTGATTGAGAAGATAAAATTAATGGATACGAAGCTAATCATATTTGGCAAAATTTCACGGAACATGATGTGGTTTGTACTTAGTCCCAGTGATTGGGCGGCTTCTACAAAGTCACGCTCTCGCAGGCTCAACACTTGGGCACGAATCGCCCGCATGAGAGCTGGCCAACCAAGAAGCCCAATTAAGACACCTAAGAGTAGGGTATTGTCGAACCGAATCAAACCTGCTAAAACAACCAATAAGGGGAAACGCGGCACAGCTAAAATTAAATTGGTGAGTGCTGTTGCAACATTATCAACTACACCACCGAGTAACGCCGAGACTGAACCAAGCACTAGCGCAATCCCTGTAGAGATAACACCACCGATGACAGCTGTCAGAATCAATACTCGCCCACCGTGAACGATATGCGTCGCAATATCACGCCCTTGAGTGTCTGTCCCGAGTATGTGAGGTGGACCGAATTCTGGATTTGAGATGACGAGGTTGTCTTCAAATAAGTCTTTTAGTTCAGCGTCTTCCTGATTATAGATAAATTCTTCAATGGATTTCGAGAAAATCAAAGTTGCGTCAATTTCTTTATTGGCGACATCAACTAGAGCAGCTTGGATACCAGGTCCGTCGCGTCGGCTACTCCAACGATAGCTTTCAACTGTCAGTGTATCGGCGTAGGGTTCAATGAGGATAGGTCCACCTGTTTGGCTGACAACACCGACTGTTTTCCCTTCTAAATCCTCAAATGTTTTGATGTCTGCGTCGTCCTTGTGGACGACTAATACGATACGGGAACCAAGTGGGCCTGTGATTTCATCAAGTTTAGGTTCGTCGTCAAATTCAACAAACATAGGCATAATGAATGTTAAGATGAAATATGCTACGATGCCAATCCAACCAATAAGCCCCGCGCGATTGCCTCGAATTCTCCATCCAAAGAGTAGAATATTAAGCGGCAGTTTAAGAATCTGTTGCAACATAATTATTTCTCTCCTGATATGCGAACTCGTGGGTCAAGGAAACCGTAGGTGAGATCAGCAAATACATTTGCCAATACAACCGTCATCGTCAGCATCAGGAAGACTCCTTGCATTGACGTATAATCACGGACAGTAATCGATTGGAATAAATAATGCCCTAATCCCCAATAGACAAAAATTTCTTCGATTACAACACCACTACCGAGTACAAATCCGATACTAATTGTTAATTGCGTGAAGAGGGGGAGAGAGGCATTTCGCCCAACATAAGCGGTAATAATACGATTATCTTTGAGTCCGCGTGCTTCTGCGACATTGACATAATCTTCATTTAGAACACTCATCGTACTGCTTTTCATATTCAGCATCCAGCTACCAAGCGTACTGACGACATATGTGATGATGGGAAGCGTGGCATGTTGAATAGCACTGATGATGAACGCTGAATTAAACCCTGGAGTTACATCAGAATCATATGTACCGCGCATCGCCCCTACATCGAATAAGCCCCATTGGATTCCGATGATAATGACGATTAATAAGCCCCATATGTAGTTGGGAACGCCTGTCATGAAGGATGCTAATAATGACAATACATGATCGAGAGTAGAATTTCGATAATAAGCCATTGTCATGCCAAGTACAATACCTAAGACAAAACTAATTAATAATGCTGTTCCAACCGCAAAGACTGTCCACGGCAAGAACCTCGCAATCTCGTCAATGACCCTCGTACCGGGAGATGTAATTGAGTTACCAAGATCAAAGCGGAATAAGTCCGTTAGCCATTCAATATACTGGTCAAAAATTGTCGCATCGGGATCAAATTGGAAGCTTGCGGCCACACGGTCATAGGCTTCTCGATATGATATACCTTCTTGGACAAGTATTTGCTCAATCAAAACATCAATTGGATTACCCGGCATTAATCGGATAAGAACAAACGTAAATGTCATCACAGCCAAGATCGTAAAAAAGGCTTGAACAAAAATACGAATGGTATAATTTTTAGTTATTTTTTGTGTTAAGTCATATAGGGTGTCGAGCACGTTATTCTCTTGACTTGTCTCGATATTGTTGGTGTTGCTTGCCATCTAAAGAACTCCTTAAAAAATGAAGGGGCAGGTCATTGACCTACCCCTTAAACTAGCAAGATAGAGTCTTGCCGGGGTATTTCTAAGAATTACATATCTGCTGGTGCAGCAACACCAGTCAAAATTAGATAGGTCATCCAGTTGTCAGCACCACCACCGAAGTTTGCGTAGATTGGATCGCTAGCATCGGGGACACTGATGTAGTTACGATTAAGTGAATTATTAGTGTAACGTTCCCAAAGTGGGATTGCAGGCAGAAGTTCATTGTAGGAAACTGCTAATTCCGTAACTAGTTCTGCTTGTGCAGCTGCGTCAACACCTTGTGAACTGGCATTGGAAATATCGAATACGTTGATCTCTCCACCACTATAAGCAACGTTAACGTCAAAGCCCATACCGCCACCAACACCTTCACCCGCGAGTTCACCTTGACCGTTGTAACGGTTGTATGCTTCGAGGAAACTGCGTGCTGGGATAGGATCACCAAGACCCCAGTTACGGATTGCGAGTTCAAAATTACCATCATAGATGTCTTGAGGATGTTGTTGGAATTGAACACCACGTGCTGTGATATCGAAACCAAAATCATTCAATTGTGCTGTTGCATTTTCTGCTGCTGCGGACCAGTCAGCATATTCTTGTGGGAAGGTGAGTTCAAACGACAAGGTGTCGCCATTATCGTCTACCCAAATACCATCGTCATTACGGCTGAAGCCAATGCCTTCAAGCAATGCTTCTGCGGTTTCTGGTGAGTATTCGTAGAAGTTAAGGGAATCAATTGTTTCATCGCTTAACCATGCATCAGAAAGACCGTCACTCATACCATCCATATATTCAACTGCCACACCGGATTCACCAAGGCTTACAAAACCATTTTGTTCGCGGTCAATGACATAAGCAATCGCTTGACGGACTTCAACCAGATTCAACGGATATACGTTGTGATTAACATAGATGCCAGGGCCATTGTTCATACCAGAGCGAACAATATCAATGCCTTGTGTGGCGAATGCTTCTTCAGTTGTGGGTGGAATACCGTGAGTGATGTACCACAGTTCTTCATTAGCAACTAATGGTGTTACAACTTCAGTTTCACCATTCCACATACGAACGGAATCAAAATTTTGGATGTCACCAGCAAAACCACCAGGATTCAGTTCCATCATGATGTTAGCTTCGTTGATGCTATCAGGAATAATGGTGTAAGGACCTCCAGAAACGGGTGCTTCTGGACGGAATTCAGTTAATTCAGCTAGTAGTGCATCCCATTCATCACCCGGTTCAAGGGCTGCGGCACGATTAGCAATATCACCATATACACTTGCGGGACGGAGATTTGTAATGAGAATCAGGCGTTCAACTAAGCTTGAAGGTGCATCCATTACAAATTTAACCGTATAATCGTCTACTTTTTCAATACCTGTCATATTTGCCCAAACAGCATCTCCACGAAGGCGGAAGATATTGAAAGTTGCCATGAGATCATCGGCTGTCATAGAGCTACCATCGCTCCATGTGTAGCCTTCAACCATTTTGACGACATAATTACCATCGTCGTCCCAGCCGAATTCTTCAGCAATCATGCCTTCATATTCACCAGTCGCCCACAGGAGAATAGCTAGTGGGGGTTCATGAAGATCTTGATATTGTCCTAGGACAATACCATTTGTTGCAAAAGTATTGAAATGACCTGTTGGTGGGACGGTGTAGGGCCAGGCAACATTGAGAGTGTTTTCCTGTGCTTGGACTGGTGCGAATGCCATAGCCATCACAGCCAACACCAACGTAAAGATTACTAAAAAGCGTTTTTTCATTAGTTTCCTCCGAAACCTAAAATTAATATTAAGCGATGTAGGATTGTGCATGACAGATTGTTCGATAATCGTCTCCTTACGCTCTTTTGACATTAAGCAATACCAAAATAGGTATGTTGCTTACTATAGATTTACGTTCAAGGATGGTTCTTTTAAGATGTCGTCAAATACCTGTGCAACAGCACCCATTAAGGCAGCATCTGGCAACAATTCCGAGATACGGACATCTATGCCAGAGGGAGGCATTTCTACAATGTGATGTTTAATCTCTTCTTGAACGTATTCTAAATATGGGGCAAATTCTCGACCGAGTTCACCTCCAATGATAAAAACAGGAATATCAAAAATATTAATTAGGCTGGCTAACCCTATGCCAAGATATTTGCTCATTTCAATCAAAGTATTTGTGGCGGCGGTATCGTTTTCATGGACGGCTGTGATGATAGTATCAAATGTCAGATTGTCTAAGTGTAAAGCGGTTTCTGTGCCATTTTCGATATACCGTTTGCAAATATTGAGTAGGCTGGGAATATTTATCATGGATTGCCAAGTTGTAGATTGTATTGTTTCGCCATCTTGGCAAGTCGAAAAGGTCATATAACCGACTTCTCCTGCATACCCATTCATTCCCTGATAGAGTTGTCCATTGATTACGATTCCAGCACCTAAACCATAACCAATCTCAATATACATAAAATGACTATCGTTGGTAGCACTCCCGTAATGATTTTCCCCAAATGCTGCAAGGCTTACCTCATTATCAACACTGACAGGTAACTTGAATTTTTTTTCCCAGTCTTTACGAAAGCTAACATTGTTCCAATCCATAAATTTAGAATATACAATATCGCCATTTTCGCTAATGATTCCGGTCATCGCGACCCCAATCCCAAGAAGGGGACGTTGCCCATCGTTGATCAATATTGCCTCACGTATCAATTCTTGACATAATGCTAAGACATAATCCGCCTGTGTTGTTGTAATTAGAACCAATTTATGCCATAGGATTTCGCCAACTAAATCGGAAAGTGCACATTGTACAGATAGGGCATTAATTTTGAGGACAATTGCTGACCCTCCAACGGGATTCAATTCCAGCAATATACCACGTCTACCACCTGTTGATTCTTCAAATCCAACTTCATGGATAAAGTCTTTTTGCATGAGTTCATCCGTTAGGTTGGAGATTGTACTGCGTGTCAATCCTGTTAAGTTGGATAACTTTGCACGTGTTTGTAAGGGTGATTTACGCAAACTACTCAAAATGAGAGAGCGATTGATTTTGTGCATTAATTCGTGATTGACAGCATTACGTCTACGAGTCATAAAGGAATATCTTTAAAATAACTTTGCAAATAATGGACTTTTAAAATATGTCCAGACTTAGTTTGTTTTTTTTATAAAAAAAGTGTATCCTATTAAAAAAACTTTGTCAATTAAAAGTATAAAGTTTGTGAAGACTGCACAAAAACTTAAACTTAGATGTGTTGTGAATAACTATAAAGTAGTCATATTGGGCGTTTGACCCTCATGATCGAAACGTTTAAGTAGATAGATTTTGACGCTTTTCGACATGTTTTTTTGATAAAATAGTTGAGATAAAAGTAATATATAATTGTTGATAATCGTTAGATTAATTATAAACTTGGTAAGTAAATTATTTTTAAAACCGCAGATATTGCTCACTAGGTGATAAATTAGAGCACGGTGGACTTTGAAATATAACAAGTGATAGTATTTATTTTATAAATTGGCTGGTAAAGGAGATGGATTATGTCACCCATAGATACAATCATTGTTGGTGCAGGTGGACGCGGTAACGCATATGGAAAATTCGCAATGGAACATCCTCAGGAATTAAGTGTTGTAGGTGTAGCAGAACCGGATCCTCTTCGCCGTGAACGTATGATGACCTTCCATGATATTGCACCTGATATGGCATTCAATGATTGGGAATCTTTATTGACCTCCAATGAAAAACGGGCTTCATCAATTATCAATTGTACAATGGATCGTTCACATTATGAGTCCACCATGAAAATGCTGGATTTAGGATATGATGTATTACTTGAAAAACCAATGACCCCTGTATTACATGAAAATGTAAAGCTGGTTCAAAAAGCCGAAGATACCGGTCGATTGCTCCAAGTCTGCCATGTCCTACGATACAGCCCATTCTGGCAAGCATTACGTGAAGTTGTTCAGTCTGGTAAGCTAGGGCGAATTATCAGTGTGACACACCAAGAAAACCTCGCATATTGGCACATGGCGCATAGCTTTGTACGGGGTAATTGGCGCGATGAAGCAACATCAGGCCCGATGTTGTTATCAAAATGTTGTCATGATCTGGATATTTTACTGTGGATTCTTGAACAAAAAGTTGTTCATCTAAATTCATTTGGATCATTGACACACTTCCGACCAGAAAATGCTCCAGAAGGCGCGACATTGCGCTGTACAGATGGTTGTCCAGCGGCAGAAACTTGTAAATATGAGGCGACAAAACTCTATGTGCGAGATGGTGACGGTTGGCCCCAAAATCACATTTCATATATTCCAACGAAAGAAGCCCGATTAGAAGCCTTAAAAACAGGATGGTATGGTCGATGTGTCTACCATTGTGACAATGACGTAGTCGATCATCAGACTGTGAATATGGAACTTGAAGATAATACAACCGTCACGTTGCTAATGAATGGGCAGGGTGATGAAGAATGTCGTACGATGCGCTGGGATGGGACAAAGGCGACCCTCTATGGAAAATTCTCTGCAAAAGGTAATGAAATCCGTATTCATGATCATTTGACAGGTGAGGTTGAAAATGTGCCGGTGATAGACCGTGATAGTAGTGGACATGGTGGTGGTGATTTTGGCATTGTTCGTAGTTTTGTTAATGCCATGCAAGGTAATCCTGATGATAGTATTACGACTGCGCGTGAATCGTTAGAAAGTCATTTACTAGCGTTTGCTGCTGAAGAATCTCGCTTGAATAAAACAGTGATTAATATGGATGAATATCGTCAGCGCGTTGAACTCGAAGCTCGTAACATGGAGTAATTGTTCGCCCTGATGAAGGTCGACTATATACTAACTTAGAAATGCAAATGTATAGAGTCACGAGATTTTATCAAGATGTGCATATTATCTCGTGGCTCTTCGTCGTTGTTTTGGCTCTAACTATTAGCTATCATTATGATTATTTGTCCGCGCAAAACTCAAAGAATACCTATTCTGAAAGGTTAGTATATTATGTCCGTTCTTGAGACGATTTATGATTTAGAGACACCTAGTATTTTAATTGACCTCGATATTATGGAAAACAATATTGCCGCGATGCAAAAACGTTGTGATGATCTTGGTATTCAATTTCGCCCACACATCAAAACTCATAAAATTCCAGCCATTGCACAAAAACAAATCGATGCAGGGGCAGTTGGTCTCGCTTGCCAGAAGGTAAGTGAAGCAGAAGTTTTTGTCGATGCTGGTTTCACTGATATACAGATTCCCTATAATATTGTAGGTGCAAAGAAAACACGCCGGCTCGCAGAATTGGCAAAACGTGCGGATGTGACGGTCACAGTAGATAGTAAGGTAGTGGTTGATGGTATTGCATCTGCTGCGCAAGAAGTTGGTTCTACGATTCATATGATGGTTGAGTTAGTCGCTCTCAATAAACGTACGGGAACAACACCAGAAGATGCGTTTGACCTAGCACAGCATATCGTCAATACAGATAATTTGCATTTTGCAGGGATCATGATCTATCCCTCTGTTGCTCAAATTCGGGAACGATTACAAAAAACATTGTCGTTGCTTGCAAATGCGAATATTGAGGTTGAGATGGTTAGTGGTGGTGGAAGTGGCGCAATTTTAGAATCACACCTTATCCCAGAATTGACAGAGATGCGTGTAGGGACTTATGTATTCTGGGATTGGGGTAGTGTCAGTAAGGGCTGGGCATCGTTTGATGATTGTGCAATGCGTATTCGCGCAACAGTCGTAAGTGCCAATGAAAAGAGCCGAGTGATACTTGATAGTGGTAGTAAGACTGTAAATGCTGAAACTTTAGATGGGCTGTTCGGCTATATTGTTGAGTATCCAAAGGCTCGATTACATCAAGTTAATGAAGAACATGGATATGTCGATTTTACAGAGTGCGATACTGTCCCCAATGTCGGCGATATTATTCATATTATCCCCGTACATACTTGTGTTGTTACTAATTTACATAATCAAATTTATGGGATTCGTGGCGACGAAATCAAGAATATTTGGGATGTCGCTGCACGTGGTTTGGTCTGGTAAAGACTATTTGCATGTTGGGGAAATCCGTCGTGTAGTAAATCGTCAGGCTATATTTCATACTCATGATTGCTGACTCATGTGGAAGGTAAAAATATGACAATTGATGAATCAAACAGCGAAATTCATCGGTTTACCAATTTACATATACTGTTAGTACTCACAATTGTCATATACCTCTTTTGCTTTGCGATCAATTCGCTAACACGTGTGCGTGATTTCTCGGAATTAGACCCAATGAATTTCGTTGATGTCGCTCGAAATATGGCAAATGGGCATGGGGTAGTTCAATCGACTGTGGGTTTTAATGTATGTTGTTTGTCGATGCACGATGAGTTTCCTCAACCCATGACATCACAGCCTCCGGGTTTCCCTTTTTTTATAATGTTACTTTCAAGTATAGGTATTTCCTACGCAAATAGTGCGTTAATCCTTTCGGTAATGTCTTATGCGGCGTTACTTATTTGTGTTTATGGGTTGTGTGTGCTGCTATTTGACAGACGAACGGCATTGTTTACGATTGTTGTGTTGTTGCTATATGATCCATTAAGCAGTATGGCAATGACTGCAATGAGTGATGTATTCGGAACAGTCCCTATTTTTGCTGCGCTGTGGCTTGTGGTTTATATTCGTCATCATGAAAACTCACCAGTCTGGTTGTCATTTATTGCGGGGTTGCTCGTCGGGGGGGCATTCGCTACGCGATATGGTTCTGTCCCACTTTTTGTGATTGTGGCACTTATATTGGTTAAGTTTACGAATTTGCGTGGGACAATTCGTCAATTAATATTGATGAGTTTTGGTTGCCTGTTGTTGGTTGCTCCCATAGTAATCAATAACATCTTAGTTACAGGATCTGTACTAGGTGCAGGACGTAATCCTGCAACTGATAGATTAATTGACATTATTTTAACCACACGAGGAGCTCTGACGGGAACGTATTTGCCATTTCTGTCTCCGCATATTCAAACCAGATTGCTTGTTGTTGTGATCTTGTTACTGGTTATGCGGTTAATATGGCAGGGTAAACCTGTATATGCACTAAAAAATCTGGTGTACAATCATCAGCGTTGGGTCGTGCCACTTTGGGCATTCGTCTATTTATCGTTGTTAATCTATAGTCGTTCACAGTTTTTCTTTGATGAAATTGACATCAGACTAATTCTTCCTGCTGGTATTGCGTTCACTATTTTATTTGCTGCATTAATTGTGGAAACAATTCCTATCAAGGAAGCACATCTATTATATATAGCCATTCTGATCTCAATAATTCTAATTGGTTTTCAGTTATATATAATTTGGCAGCAGCCTCCAATCCAAGATTCTGACCGGATTGCAGAATCTGCTTACTTAACTTGGGTCGCAGATCATGTGTCAGCGCGTGATTTGGTGGTTGGTGATGACACAGTGTATATCCCATTTTACTTTGAGCATCCTGCTGCGATTTCATTTTCGCCTTATCCGTATACAAATTATCCCGAATATGAGACTATTCAAGCGCTTAGTTGTGCTAAACCTGATGAATATGACAATGTATTTCTTATTGTGCGTGATCGGTATGATCAAGAATCTGACTGGTTGGAAGATTTTGGTCAATTCATCACGGATATAATTTATGGACGAACTGCGCGTTATCCCGGAGTCAGCTTATTAGAGAGTCTTGAAGATAGTTACATATTTCAGATGGATTGCCGTGCTTCGACATAATTAAGCTGGAATAATTTTACGACTCGAATCTTTGTAACTAAATAAGGCGAATTTAGTTAAATGCCCATGGAATTTGCTCCCAATGGGCATTTTCAGTCGACCTAATTGAATTAGAAACCAAGAATTTCAAATATTTGGTTTAACGCTTCTAACGTGAGATATTCGCGCATGGTACGACCATAAAGGAATCGTTCATCGTCTATGTCTGAGTAGGGCACAGTTGCTTGCGAAAGATGATAACCATCAGGTCCTGTCCCCCGATTATCCATGCCCCATGTAGCGGCTCTCAAGTCGATGAGTGGTACATTATATTGGAACGCAACATTACGTATAATGTCATTATATAACCCTGGTGTTCCCTCAACGTTGTATACGTCTGCCATTGAATAGGTGAATACTAATGGAATAACGCCGTTATCAACTAATGATTGCATAATACGTTGCATATTGCTACTAAATAAATCAGGCGGGACTGTTGCATGATCGCCTATGCCAAGGTAGATGATAGCAAATGCTGGCTGACGTCGACGAATTTCACACTGTAGGGGAGACTCACCTGTTGCACAATTCGCTGGGTTTGACCATAGGGGGTCGAGTGCTGCGGTTGAATTGAAACCTGTTTGTGCTGATTCATGGTAGCGACAGAAAGAATTACTTGCGTTGAAGCGGTCAATGATGCGCTGAAAATATGGATATTGACCAAGCGAATAATTACCATTGCCAAATGTACAATAGACTGCGGATGGAACTGTGTTGCTTTCACCGATCATGATAATTGAGTTGGATTGTCGTCCGAGTTGCTGACCGCGTTGATAAATGGCCGCTGCATTGTTTAATACAGGTTCTGTTAGATTGATTGCAGGTTGGAAATTTTCTGGTGGAATCAAGATTTCATCAGGATTACGCCCTTCTTGCAATTGAGGTGTAACAATCAATTCATCGACCACCGATAACCCAGTTAAGGTCACGCTATCGTCAAATTTAATATAGCGTGATGCAACCCATCCGCGTATCT
>Ga0209475_10002109_pt1 | contig 21267 bp, 11 predicted proteins | sample tdDd471_FD_187128 | JGI IMG/M metagenome (GOLD analysis project Ga0209475, IMG submission 187128) | Marine sediment microbial communities from the Atlantic coast under amendment with organic carbon and nitrate - tdDd47.1 (SPAdes)... | ecosystem: Environmental > Aquatic > Marine > Coastal >... | reverse complement strand
GGGGAATTCGCACAACGAATACCTGGGGCCATTATCTGAGCAAGGTGTGATGGGATTGGTTGCTGTGCTACTTATTATGATTTTTAGTGTTTATACTGCTTTAAAAGTTTATAAGTATGCTGAAGATAGGGAGGTGAGATTAATGGCTCTGATAACCCTCCTCTCGTTAGTAACCTATTTTACCCACGGGATGCTCAACAACTTCCTGGATACTGATAAAGCTTCAGTTCCGGTATGGGGATTTATGGCCATCGTAGTTGCTCTTGACCTTTATCACAAAAAGAGGAAGCCTGAGTCTGTTTAAAACAAAAGCCGCTCATTAACTGGCGGCTTTCATCATTCAAATTTTATATCTTTTTTTGAAGTTGTTCGAAGAGTTCAGGTATTTTTCTCATCATCGCCATTTCCTTCCATTTTTTACGGGCTTCCATCACCGGTGAACCAAAATAGGTTTTGCCTCCTTCAATGGTTTTATCTATTCCGGAAGTTGCTAATATAACCGCTCCTTTACCAATCACAAGATCTTTGTTGACAACCACCCTGGCCCATAATATTACATCATCTTCAATTTTGGTCACACCTGCAATGGCTGAATATGCTCCAATCAGACAATTTTTTCCAATGTAGGTGTCATGACCCACCTGGCAATGGTTGTCCATTTTGGTGCCCTCATCAATAATTGTATCACCTGAAACACCACGGTCGATGGAGCACAAAGCACCAATTTCTACCCTGTCTTTTAATACCACATTGCCACATGACTCAAGTTTGCGATAACCAGCTGGTTTGCGCTGAAAATAATATGCATCAGCCCCAAGAACTGTATTGGATTGAATAATTACATCATCACCAATTTCAACATGATCATAAACACTTACATTGGAATGTATTATGCAATTTTTACCGATTTTAACATGGTTCCCAATAAAGCAATTTGGCTGTATCACTGTACCTTCTCCAATTTGTGCTGATGGGCTGATTTGCGAGGTTGCAGCTTCAAACCCCCTGAATTTTTTAACCAGTTTCACATAATCGGCAAATGGATCTTCGGAAACCAATAAACCTTTTCCTTCGGGACAATCTACCTCTTTATTGATTAAAATAGTAGTGGCATTCGAATTTAACGCCTTGTTGTAATATTTAGGATGATCCACAAAAGTGAGGTCACCTGCTTCTACCATATGGATTTCGTTGATGCCCGTTATTTGGTGATTTGGGTCGCCAATATATCTTGCCTGAATGAATTCAGCAAATTCGCCAAGGGTATATTTTCTATTGAGTTTCATGCGTTATTAAATTAACATTGAATTAAATAAAAAAAAGAAGACACAAACCATTGAGTCTGTGCCTGAGTTATTTTCGGATAATTTTAATCTTAGCTTTTTACCCTTTCAGAATATTCACCTGACCTTGTATCCACTTTAATCACTTCATCTGTATTAATAAACAAAGGAACTTTTACTGTGGCACCGGTTTCCAATTTAGCATCCTTAAAAGTGTTGGTAGCTGTGTTTCCTCTTTCGCCTGGTTCAGTATAAGTTATTTTTAAATTTACGTATGCAGGTAATTCACACATTAGTGGAGTTTCTGTTTCGGCATGAAACAAGATTTCAACTTCCTGTCCTTCCTTCATAAACTGTGGAGAACTAATTACATCTTCTTCAATAAATGTCTGTTCGTAATCCTCCATATTCATAAAATGATAGCTTTGGCCATCTTTATAAAGGAATTGATATCGTCTGCGTTCAACGCGCTGGATGTCAATTTTTACCCCTGCGGTAAATGTATTCGGGATTATCCTTCCAGTTTTCACATTCCGTAGTTTTGTCCTTACGAAAGCCGGACCTTTTCCTGGTTTTACATGCTGAAATTCGGCTATTGAGAATAACTCGCCATTGAATTTGATGACCAATCCGTTTTTAAAATCTGATGTTGATGCCATATATGGTTAATGCTTAAATTATTAAATGCTTGATTGTTATGCTATCCTAAATCCCATCAATACAGGACTTAAATGTTTGAATGCTTGAATGATGAACGATAAAAAGAACTTATCTAATTTCTGACTTCTACCCTTTATCTTATTCACTGTTATCCGTTTCTTTTATCAAATTTTGAATAACCGCGCATAATGCCACGGGTTGATTTTTGAATAAAAGAGAGGATGTCATCCCTGTCAGATGTAGCCGGTACATCGGCTTCGATGATTGCAACAGCTTGTGAAACATTGTGGCCTTTAAGATATATCAGGCGGTAAATGTCCTGTATGGCGTTTATCCTTTCGCTTGTGTAACCTCTGCGGCGCAGGCCTATTGAGTTGATGCCAGCATATGAAATGGGTTCGCGTGCAGCTTTGGTAAAGGGTGGTACATCTTTACGCACTAATGATCCGCCACCAATGTAGACATGGGCGCCAATTTTAACAAACTGATGAACAGCACCCATACCACCAAGAATTGCATTGTCGCCAATTTCGATATGGCCAGCCAGGTTAGTGGCATTCCCCAATATTACATTATCTCCAATAATACAATCATGGGCAATATGCACATAGGCCATCAACAGGCAATTTTTGCCAATTACAGTTTCGTGGTTGTATACTGTACCACGGTTAACGGTAACATACTCCCTGATGGTGGTATTGTCACCAATCTTAACCAGGGTTTCTTCATCGTTGTATTTAAGATCCTGAGGTATTGCAGAAATCACAGCGCCAGGAAAAATCTTACAATTTTTTCCTATTCGTGCCCCTTCCATAATGGTAACATTTGAACCTATCCAGGTTCCTTCTTTTATTACCACGTTTTTTTCGATGTTTACAAAGGGTTCAATCACCACATTTTTAGCAACTTTTGCCTGTGGGTGAACATATGCCAGCGGTTGGTTCATATTACTTTTTTTTAACTATTTGAGCGAGCATCATCGCTTCCATTACTACTTTCTTTCCTACGTATGCTACGCCCTTCATATGGCACAGGCCACGTCTGATCGGTGCCAAAAGATCCAACCTGAATATGAGGGTGTCTCCGGGGACCACAATATTACGAAACTTTACTTCTTCTATTTTAAGGAATAGGGTAAGATACTTCTCCGGTTCGGGAACTGTTTCCAGGAGCAATATTCCGCCTGTTTGTGCCATCGCTTCAATTTGCAGTACACCAGGCATAACGGGTTCACCAGGAAAATGACCTACAAAAAATTCTTCGTTCATGGTAACACTTTTCAAGCCTACCACGTGTTGGTCGCTGAGTTCTAATATTTTGTCGATCAATAAAAATGGCGGCCTGTGTGGGAGTAATTTCATGATGCCCTGAATATCATAAACCGGTTTTTTGTTCGGATTGTATTCAGGTACCTTTTCTACTTTTTCAGATTTTTCGATCTGTTTTTTTATCAGTTTGGCAAACTCAATATTTGCAGCATGGCCAGGCCTGTTTGCGATAATATGCCCTTTGATGGGTTTTCCAGCCAGGGAAAGGTCGCCAACTACATCAAGCAATTTATGTCGTGCAGGTTCATTGTCAAAGTGAAGGTCTAAATTATTTAATATCCCTTCTGATTTTACAGCGACTTTTGGCTTATTGAAAAGCTCTGCGAGCCGATCCAGTTCTTCCTGGTTTACAGCTTTGTTAACAAATACGATGGCATTGTTCAAATCACCACCTTTAATCAGGTTATTGGCCAGTAAGTATTCAAGTTCATGCAGGAAAACAAAGGTGCGGCAAGGCGCAATCTGGTCTTTGAATTGTTCAATTCGGTTAAGATTTGCATTTTGAGTGGAGAGTACTTTGGTTTCAAAATCAATCATTACCGATACTTTGTATTCCCTGCTGGGTATGGCGATAATCTCAATTTTGTTATCGGGATCGGTATAGCTTATTACCGAGTCCACTACAAAATAATCTTTTTCGGCATCCTGCTCAACAATTTCTGCTTGTATCAGTGCCTCAACGAATGCCTTTGCGCTGCCGTCCATGATCGGTGTTTCGTGGCTATCAATCTCCACGATAACATTATCAATTTCAAGGCCGGCAAGAGCCGACAAAACATGTTCAACAGTATGAAGCCTGACGCCTCTTTTTTCGAGGGTAGTGCCACGCGAGGTATCTACTACAAAGGATACATCGGCTTCAACTTCCGGCTGCCCGTCAAGGTCGGTACGTTTAAATACCACGCCGTGGTTTTCAGGTGCAGGCTTAAAAATGAGATTAACTGTAGTACCAGTATGTAAGCCCAGTCCCGAAACTTTTGCTGGTTTCTTTATTGTTTTTTGCAACTTCATGATTCTGAGGAAGAAAATTATATAAACCTTATTTGGTTTGCAAAAGTATTAAATTTTTCTGTTATAAGAAGTTAGCTGAGAATTAATTGATTGGATGTTTGAAGGCATAAATACAGAATGCTTCAATGACCGTTTAAGGTGCCAAATCCTATTACTTCAATACTTCAGAACTCTAAATACTACTGGATGCTACTCCTTCTCGTTGATCCTTTCTTCAAGTTTGTCGATGCGGTCGACTATTTTCTGCAGATTTCTGAAATGAACATATGCCTTTCTGTATTTCCCCGCTTCAAAGGCTGGCGAACCGAAGATGATGGATCCATCCTTGACGTTGGTACTTACACCTGATTGAGCTGCAATTTTTACATTGTCCCCAATTTTAATGTGGCCTATTATCCCTACCTGGCCGGCTATCATACAATTTTTTCCAATCCTGGTAGAACCGGAAATTCCGGTTTGAGCTACGACGATTGTATTTTCATCAATTTCAACATTATGGCCAATCTGAATCAGGTTGTCGAGTTTAACTCCATTGCGAAGAATAGTTGATCCCATGGTTGCTCTGTCGATGGTAGTGTTGGAGCCTATTTCTACATTGTCTTCGATGATTACATTTCCAATTTGCGGTATCTTCTGGTAATCACTTCCATCCTGGGGGGCAAATCCAAAGCCATCGCTACCTATGATTACGCCTGAATGAAAAATGCAATCATTTCCAATTTCACAATCTGCGTAAATATTAACACCAGAAAAGATGGTTGTATTTGATCCTATTTTAACATTATCAGCGATATATGCCTGAGGATAAATTTTTGCTTTGTCACCAATAACAACGTTCTCACCGATAAAAACAAAATCAGCAATATAAACATCTTTCCCAATCTGAGCTGATTTTGCAATAGAAGCCAGTGGGGAAATACCTTCCTTAGCCTGCTTATACTGACTGTATAATTCAAGCAATTTGGCAAAAGCTGTATACGCATTGTCAACCCTGATTAGTGTTGGTTGAACTTCTTTCTCAAGTTCCAAATCATTGTTTACGATCACAAGAGAAGCGTTGGTAGTATATAAAAAGCTGTTGTATTTGGGATTGGCCAAAAAAGATAGCGAGCCAGGTTCACCCTCTTCTATCTTCGAAAATTTGTGAACACTTACATTTCCATCCCCTTCAACAGTCCCATTGAGCATTTCGGCAATATCGCAGGCTTTAAATATCATGTTTTGTGATTGTTAGTTTGACAAAATAACTGCACAAGTTTACCACTTATTGATAAACCGACAATATTTAGTTTTCAAGAATTGTTGAATACTTCAATCTGCTTGGGATGGCAGAGGAAATACTTGCTAACAGTTTTCGATAACACATCCACATTGAGCTGGTCGGAGGCCTTTGTAATATCTTCGATTGATCCATCTTTGAACAATATGTTGATCTTGTCGTTTACCGGATCATATGCACTGTTAACGGCTACATCTGAAAATACGAAATATTTACTGTCCTCATAATCGATATCATACAACTTCATCACAGCTGCTCTTGTTTGTTCAATGTGTTCAGGCCTAAAAGAGGTGTTTTGGATTTTTGTTCTGAAAAGCTGCCGGTTAACAATGTTGCTGCATAATATTGACAGGATTTTGTCATTATGGTTTGCCCATACTTTTATCGAAGTAAAAACGTCGTAGTCGTCAATTTCAGCAAAGGCCTCGAGGTATTGAGGATTAGAGGAAAAATCCTCTTTTTTAATATCTCGTGAAAGGAAGATTTTGTAAGGATCGGTGGTAAACAGGTTTACCCCGTTTTTCATCAGGTATTTTGCACGTTTGATAATCTGAATCAACATATGTTCGGCCGACAAAACAGTTTTATGCAGATAAACCTGCCAGTACATCAGCCTGCGAGCAATGAGGAACTTTTCGATTGAATAAATTCCTTTGGCTTCAATAACCGGCTCATCGTTGGCAATATCAAGCATTTTAATAATACGGTCGGTGCTGATTACACCTTCAGAAACACCGGTGTAAAAACTATCGCGTTTCAAATAATCCAACCTGTCCATGTCCAACTGGCTGGAAACCAATTTATGCAGGAATTTTTTCTTATAATTGTTACTGTATATTTCTTTTGCCAAACCAATCGGGCTTCCAAATTGTTCCTGAAGTTTATCCATAAAAATTATCGAAAGCTCTTCATGGTTCAATTTACAGACAATAGAATCTTCAAGGGTATGGGAGTATGGCCCATGTCCGATATCGTGTAACAATATTGCGATCAATGCACCCTGAGCTTCTTCTGCAGTAATTTCGTGGCCCTTTGATCGCAAAATCTCAATAGTTTCCTGCATTAAATGCATGGCGCCGATAACGTGATGAAAACGAGTGTGCAGGGCACCGGGATAAACCAGATGTGTGAGCCCCAGCTGTTTAATCCTTCTCAAACGCTGCAGGTATTTATGCTCAATCAGATCAAAAATTAACTCGTCATGAATTGAAATGAAACCATATACCGGGTCATTCAATATTTTCTTTTTATTTCTGTTGGATGTATTCAAATTTCCATGATTCTTTAGGTGTTGGTAGCAAAATAAATCGATGTTCAAGGCACCAGATTAGCATGTGCGTTGTTAAAAATTATTAAGCATTTAAAATAAATAAATGAATACTCGTGTTTGATTACTGCTATTGAGTGAAACAAAAATACATCTAAAATTTAATCCACCTTTATTTTATGGACAAAATCAAAATATTATGGGCAGACGATGAGATCGATTTGCTGAAGCCACATATTATATTTTTAGAACAAAAAGATTATGAGGTAGTTACTGCAAACAACGGCAACGATGCCATAGATATCATTAAGGAGCAAGCTTTTGACATTGTATTTCTGGATGAAAATATGCCGGGAATGTCGGGTATTGAAACACTTGAGGAGATCAAGTCGATGCAGCCCAGTTTGCCAGTGGTAATGATTACCAAAAGTGAAGAAGAATCCATTATGGAGGATGCTATTGGTTCCAATATAGCTGATTATCTGATAAAACCGGTTAAACCCAACCAGATCTTGTTGAGCCTGAAGAAAAACCTGGAAAATAAGAAAATTGTCAGCGAAAAGACAACATTTGCCTATCAGCAGCAGTTCAGGAACATTGGGATGGAGATTTCGAACAACCTTGATCACAGTGAATGGGTAGAGATTTATAAAAAACTCGTAAGGTGGGAGCTTGAATTAGGGCAATCTTCCGACGAGGGTATCCTTGAAGTATTCCGTATGCAAAAGGAAGAAGCCAACCAGGTATTCTCTAAATTTATCGATAGAAGATATGTTGACTGGCTCAACGGGCAGGATGACGATAAACCTTCGCTATCGCATACTGTTTTTAAAGACAAGGTTTTAAACTCAGTGGATAAGGATAAAAACACTTTTGTAATCCTTCTTGATAACTTGCGCTACGACCAATGGAAATCATTGCAGCCGATTTTTGAAGAATATTTCAGGATCGAAAGTGATGAGATTTATTACAGCATTCTTCCGACCACAACCCAATATGCAAGAAATTCCTTTTTTGCTGGTTTGCTGCCATCTGATATTGAGAGGAAGTATCGCCAGTATTGGGTGAATGAAGACGAAGAGGGATCTAAAAATAAGTACGAAAGTGAATTGCTGGCAGAGCAACTGAAGCGCTATGGAAAAGATGTTAAATTTTCATATCATAAGATATTAAATCTTACTGCAGGGCGTAAATTGGTAGAATCCTTGCCCAATTTAATGCAGAACAACCTTAATGTGATTGTGTATAATTTCGTTGATATGCTCTCGCATGCACGAACGGAAATGGAAATTATTCGTGAACTGGCTGATGACGAACCGGCATATCGTTCACTCACTATTTCCTGGTTTGAGCATTCGCCACTTATCGAAATCATCAGGTTTATTGCTTCCAAGGGCTTGAACCTCATTCTTACGACCGATCATGGCTCAGTAAGGGTCCAAAACCCTGTAAAGGTCGTGGGCGACAGAAATACAAATACCAACCTGAGGTACAAAACCGGTAGAAGTTTGAATTACAATAAGAAAGATGTATTTGAGGTGCGAAGTCCTGAAGATATTTTTATGCCAAGGCGAAATATTAGCTCGTCCTATATTTTTTGCCAGAATAACGATTTCTTTGCCTATCCCAATAATTACAACTATTATGTAAATTATTACAAGAATACCTTCCAGCATGGTGGTGTTTCGATGGAGGAGATGATGATTCCCTTTATTCGCATGAAGGCAAAATAGGAGGGTAGAGGAAAGAAGGTAGAGGCTGGAAGGTAAAAGTCAGGGAATGGAAGCCTGAAAATAGTTAACGATTAAGGATAATCTATTGTCGATTTTTGTATTTAAGTGATGAATAATAAGATAGTTTCAAAATCACCCGATGATCTCCTGTCGATTGCCAGCCAACTTATTAAGGCACACCCACTGGCAAGGATATTTGCTTTTTATGGTAAGATGGGTGCTGGCAAAACCACTTTCATCAAATCTTTATGCCAGGTTTTAAATGTGAGCGATATGGTAAACAGTCCAACATTTGCTCTTATTAATCAATACCAGACAGATTTGGGAGAACCAGTATTTCATTTTGATTTTTACAGGATAAAAAAGATTGATGAGGTTTTGGACATTGGATACGAAGATTATTTCTTTAGTGGTTTCCATTGTCTCATCGAGTGGCCTGAAAAAATTGAACATATCCTTCCTGATGAAACGGTAAAAGTTGTAATAACCGAAGAAGAAACAAGCGGAGACCGGATTTTTTATTTTTAGATTATAGTTAACAACCTATTCTCCTGTCGGCTAAACTGCTTTTATAAAGGGTTGGTAAGTTTAAAACTTGATGTCAAATCCCCAATAAGTCATAAAAAATATTTACGTTATAATAGCTCTAATCTGTTGAAAAATAGTTATTTTTGAGACGTCAATAATAACCATTCCGTTCAATGGATCCACAACAAGGAAAATATTACGGCTTCGGACCGAAAGAGCAACTCCTTCCACAAGAGGAAAAACTTGAGATCGGTAAATCGCAAAAGAAACTGGCAATTGGTTTGCCAAAGGAAACTAAATTTCAGGAGCGAAGAATATCATTGATCCCGGATGCTGTGAAGATGCTGGTGGAGAATGGGCATGAAGTTGTAATTGAGAAGGATGCAGGAGCAGCCGCACATTTCAGCGATCATGCTTATGCCGAGGCCGGAGCCACTATTGTGGATACCCCGGCGGAAGTATACCAAACCAAAATTATATTAAAAGTAGCCCCGATTTGCCAGGGCGATATGGACTTTTTAAAGGACAGGCAAACTTTGCTTTCAGCGTTACACCTCACCTCTCATAGCAAAAGCTATTTCCAGCGACTGATCCAGAAAAAATCAACAACTATTGCCTTTGAATACATAAAAGATAAGACCAATGCGGCACCTGTGGTGCGCTCCATGAGTGAAATTGTAGGTACTACCTCAATACACATCGCTTCGGAATACCTGGCACATAACAAATTAGGAATGGGGCGGATGTTTGGAGGCTTTACGGGAATTGCCCCTGCCGAAGTGGTTATCCTGGGCGCTGGTACAGTTGGCGAATATGCCACAAAATCTGCACTTGGAGTTGGCGCCCTGGTAAAGGTATTCGATAATTCAATTTATAAGCTCAGGCAACTGCAAGGGCGGCTGAATCAAAATATATTCACCTCAATTATACAACCCACCGAGCTATTAAAAGCACTAAAAACAGCTGATGTAGTCGTTGGCGCTATTCATGCCACGGAACATCGCTGTCCGATCGTCATTACCGAAGACATGGTGAGAAAAATGAAAGCCGGATCAATTATCGTGGACGTAAGTATTGACCAGGGTGGCTGTGTGGAAACCTCTCACATCACCACACATAATGAACCTGTTTTTCAGGAGCATGGAATTACACATTATTGTGTGCCGAATATTGCTTCAAGGGTACCCCAAACAGCTTCGATAGCTTTGAGCAATTTCTTTGCTCCCCTGCTGATTAGTGCAGGCGAAATGGGGGGCTTAGATAAATTTCTGGGACAGGATTTTTATTTCAGACAAGGGGTTTACCTCCTTAACGGTATTGTTACCAGTAAACTGGTAGGCGAGTATTACGATCTCCCTTTCCAGGATATCGACTTACTGATGGCCGCGTTCCAGTAGCGTTTGGCGTTTAGCGTTTGGCGTTTAGCGTTTCGCGTTTGCCGTTTAGTGTTTCGGTAAGGCAAGTTTCTCGTTATTGAACCCAAATAATATCAACAGTTTATTTATTATCCTAAAATCAATACTCCGGTTTGGAACCTGAGCTTATTGAAATTCAACTTTATAGCTATAATTTTTATATCGGACTCAGGGTATTATTTCAATCCGGGAAATTTTCAGTGTGTCGGTGAGAATAAAAAAAGCCCCGCCATCCGGCGGGGCTTTTCAATAGTTATACATCAAATATTATTTGATAACAACCTTCTCGATACGGAGAACATTGTCGTTCATAAACTTGATGAAGTATACGCCTTTAGGTTCGGCACTCAGGTCGATTTCCTGGGTCTCGAGCAATCTTGCTTCGAGAATTGCCTGGCCTTTCGCGTTAACGATCACGTAATTGACATCCTCATCCAAATTGCTAATGGAAACATTAAAGATTCCAGTAGAAGGATTTGGATATACTGAGAGTCCGTTCAGCGCCTGAACATTGATACCTGTAACAGTCATGGTAAGGTCGGTAACAACCGACAATCCATTCACTGCAAACAAGCCATCAGCATTTGGAGCAAGAACATCATAGGTTACACCAATGATAAACTCTTCTCCAGTAGCAGGACGATAGAGCTTGTAGCTTAGCATTTCACCATCAACAAAACCATCTGTTTCCAGCGTGGTAAAGTCGTCGGCAAATACTTTAAGGCCTGTGCTTCCAGAGCTTACTTCGGCAATACCAGCGCATTGACCATCAGCGGTAAATGAACCAATGATATCACCAGTCATAAGATCTGCGCTTGCCATTTCGTTGAAAATAACAGCATGCGAAACACCTGTGTAATTCACGGCATTCCAGGTTGTGTTGTTTTCGATACGTAATGGCTTGTTAGGTGATGAAGTAGCATCAAACGGACACAATGGGAATGTATAGCTTCCTTCCATATCCATCTTCACGTAATAAGCGGCACCAGGTACCATATCTATAATTGTGTTGATACCATAGAGTGGGTAGTAAATTCCACCACCTGCAATATCCCAGGCGATAACAAAGCCAGGAACAAGAGCAAGTTCAGTGATATCCACATTACAATCGCTGATAACCGGTAATAAGTTCCAGCCTTCATACAGCATAACTGTAGGATCTGCCATCATACCAGTAATAGGTAGTGTTGCAGCTTCTTCCATCTTACTTACATATCCGTGAGCAGTGGTATATCCAGCCATGGTATTAATTCCAAATTCAGGATAGAACAGTTCGTTGAAGTATTGGGTAATGATCATCTGATCAAGTACCGGAGCCATAACTTCTTCCATACTCATTCTCATGTCAGGATCGACGTATGAAGACCACGCACTCCAGCCCATTGCCAGGCTGACTTCCTGTGTATAACCAACTACCAGTTCTACTGGTACTACTACCTGAGGCATAAATGGGTCATTGGTATTAACATTGATGTTGGCAAAATAATAACCAGGATCAAGATCAGAAGCATCAAAGTTCACATCCAGATCAGCCTGTCCACTTGGCGGTACAGTTCCCATAACAGGATTAACTGTTAGCCAGGGTGATGATGTTATGCCTAATTCATATCCAAAGAGTTGATCAGGTGCAGCCTGGGTACATCCACCAAGTGTATATGTGGTGCCAACAATATTCTCAGCTAAGAATAGTCCACCGGCAATACCACCAGCGATATCATCGCTTACAGAGTGCATTAATCCAGTGAAGGCTTTACCAGCAATATCCCATTGTTCAACCCAACATCCACCACCAGATGTTGTACCTGCAAACAACCAAAGGTAAGGACCTCCAGCTGTATATTGATCGTAAGCACAACCATAAATGCTAGGTGGAGCTGGTATTATATCTAATTGTGCACCGGTTCTGCTTACAAGCAGAAGATCGGAACTCCAGTTATTACACCATAATCCATCAGCACCATTGTCATAAGCAATAGCTCTACAAGCACCTGGTGAAGTGATAGTACTTACAAGAACTTTGTTGTCAAAGTCCATTTCAAAAATTGTAGTTGCTCCTGCTCCACCATAGAAATACATACCATCCCAGGCAAGATCACGTACATTTGATGCGCCCGTAATGGTAAACGATTCAACAAAGGTTCCGTCCATATCCCATTTGTTCATTCCCGGTCCATTCCAGATTGTAGTGTAGAAATATGTTCCATCAGTTTCTGCACCGGTATTGTTGCCATCACCATGGGCTGTTTCAACGTCATAAACAAACTGAAGATCCCAGATTGCATCAATCGCATCTCCAGCAGGCTTTTGTAGCTCACCATTGGATTCTGTGTTACCACTATCCGTTGAGCCTTTTGGCTTAGGTAAAGTTACGTTGTATGACTTTCCGCTGGTGAACTGAATGCCAATGTTGAAATCAAGATCACCTAATCCATCATTAAATACTGATAAGGTCTGCATTGAAGTTTCACCCGGTTCAAGCGTTTCAAACAATTCACCCGGATCTACTGAAACTACAGGAGGATAAGGAATAGTAGCACATAAAGTATTGGATGGGCCCAGTATAAAGTCAACTGTGGGATATTCATAAATGTAGTAGCAGTATTCACTTCCCTGAATAACATTTTCATCAACATAGGTATTGCTGTAATAAACAGTTGCTATCATAGCATCCGTGTCGTCACGGTATACTTCAACATAGGGTATGTGTACATCCTCACATGTAAGAGTTACGTAGTAGTCGTTAAGTGCAAATCCACCACATTCATAACCTTCGAATACTTGTAAGCCAACAAAGAAGTAATAGGTTCCCGGTGGCAGGTCAACGCTAATTGAAGCTTCCATACATGGATCAGCCAATGAGTAAGGCGTAATCGATCCTGTTATGTTTTCACATCCCGGAATACCTAATTCAGTTTGTTCAAGTAAACCAAGTACCAGTGGGAATTCTGCCATTCCACTGAAGGTAACTGTTTTTGGTTCTTCCAGAACAAGCTCATACCAATCTGTATCACGTCGTGCACTTCCTTCAAACAGATATGTAGCTGCAGTTCCGCAAACGGTTTCTCCACAGGAAATAGCTTCAAACACTGCAGGATCTGAATTGCAACCACCATTATAAGTATCTACATAATCATCAGTCGGGCAGGGTTCAGCCGATACAATGGCTCCTGCAGGACATTCAACTTCACATAATGGTGCAGTTTCGATGTAGAAATCATGCGGGGCAGTATCCCAATTAGGATCCCAGAAAATCTTGTAGGATGTTCCTCCATAGACAGGGAAACTAACTGTAGAAGCATAAACATACCATTCACAATCTTCATCATCACCGTAGGCAACCTCGGTTCCACCGCAAGCATCGTAAACATAAATTCTTGTATCTACAGTCTGGCCTTCCATGCAAGATGTTATTGTAAGCTGAGAGTTTTCTGTTGGTGTAAATTCATACCAGAATGGTGCACCAGGGCAGGAATTCAGGCCGTCAATAGCAGTCTCAGGATCCTCGCAGGTTGCACCTGCTGTGATCGCTTCTGTTTCCAGGATGAAATCAAAGGGGTCGCTCGACCAATTTGGATCCCACCAGATTTTGTAAGAGGTACCACCAGTTGCAGGGAATGTTACTGCAGAGGCAAAATCATAATAAGGACAACCCTCGTAAAGGTCATCGTTATAAGCTACCTGTGTTCCTTCACAGGCATCATATACATAAATTCTGGTGTCAACCAGTTGTCCATCCATGCATGTGGATATGGTAACAACCAAATCTTCAGCCGGTGTATACTCATACCAGTATGATGCTCCGGGACATGAATTCAAGCCTTCTACCGCAGTAACAGCTTCTTCGCAGGTTTCACCTGGTCCACGGGTAACTTTAGGATCTTTATTCAGTGGTTTGTTTTGCCTTAATTTTTCTTTTGCAATTAATGCAAGGTCTTCACCCTCTTCGTTGCTTATCAAATAATTGTTTTGGCCTCCGTCTTTTACATCACCAAACAACGGGTTGGTTTCCCATACCAATGTTACATCAAAGAAATCGGGTGTAGCACTGAGCAATACAGGTGCAGCAAATTCCAGATCGAAATTAAGTGTTGTCGTCTGTCCGGCAACAATACTGACAGTAAGGGTTTGTGTTACATAACCCGCTTTTTGGGCAGTAACCTCGTAGTTACCCGGTGCCAGGCCAAGTAAATAAGTACCATCCGCTCCGGTAACTGTAGATTGCCTGAGTTCTTCGGCAGTAATTGTCACACCTTCAACCGGGGCCTTGGCAAACTGATCGGTTACCAAACCCGTTAGGATACCACCAACCAACATTTCAACAGGAACATTGATTACCGGGTAATCCGGGTCGTTTGATGCTATGACTATATCAGCATTATAAATGCCGTAAGGGAGTTCATATGAACTGAAGTCTACATTAATTTCATTGAAACCCTTATCCGGTGCAATGCTGCCAGCCATAGGATCGATGGTTAACCATGGATCTACCTCTGATAACATCACATCATCAATGTAGTAGCGAGGAGTACCGTTTTCAGCCCAGGCATAGAAGTTTGCCGCACCTAACTGGTTCAGTCCTGGATCACCAAATGTTCCATTACTCCAAATGTATCCCACAACCAGATCATCATTCACATAAAAATTACACCAATCTGAATCAAGATCTACAAATGCCCTTAAATCGATCCATTCATCATAGTTAAAGGTGAAGTTTGCAGCAGCTGCGCCATCGGCATCAACTATACCAATGCCGCCGGCATCGAAGTAAACCTGTAATCCCCATTCACTATCGTTTCCATCGAAAAGATGCAAGATATTGAAATATCCATAGTATCCGGTCGGAACAAATATCTTGAATTCAAAATTGTACTGACCTGTTGTCAGATCACCCAGGAGCAGTACAGCATCGTTGGTGCCTTCAACTACAAATGAGTTAGGGGCACTGTTAGCTTGCGCGGTTGTCACCAATGGGTCGGTGGCTGTTCCGGGAGCATTGTCCCAGGTTGTCCATTCCATAACACCCATGGCATTTGCTTCAAAGACCAGTCCATTACCGGCTGTATAAGCATCCATGTTATCTTCGAATACCACGCCAGCCCTTGAATTATCAGTACCAAAATCAATGGAGGCAGTCCAGTCTAATGGACCCGGTCCGCTATTGGTAATGGTAAGAAGCTGTGTAGATGTTTCGTTAATATCATGTATTGCATTTAATTCCAGTGGGTCTACTGTAATTTCCGGTGGGAAAGGAATAGAGGCACACATTTCATTTGATGGCCCTAATGTTATTTCTTCAGCAGCATATTGTATTATTTCATAGCAATATTCTTCACCCTGAACTACTGTTTCATCAAGATAGTAAGAGTCAAATGTTGTTGCAAGCAACTCATCCGTACCAACCCTGTATACTTCATAATAAGGCTGGAAAACTTCCTCCACTGTTAAAGTGAAATCAGGAATGCAAGCCGGAGAAGGCCAGGTATCTATCATGATATAATAGGTGCCTACAGTAAGGTTTTCAGCTATCGTAACACCTCCACCACTTGTATTGGTGCTGGTAGCAATGCAAACATCCCCGGGAGGACATTCATCGGTTAGTAGCATGCCAGTCCAGGTTGTTTCAGTACTCATGGTAATCTGAACAAACATATCTTCTGTGATGGTAAGTTCATAAATAATATCTTCACCACCATCATAACTTCCAAGACAGGTTGCATCATAGGCATTACCACGTCCACAGGTTGCGTCGGAGGTTGTATAGGGCAATGCATCAATAACAATCGGATCTGTGCAATCATCGCCTGTAGCCCTGCTACCATCAATTTCCAGTACTTTTGTAGGGCCATGTAGTTTTTCTTCAACTGCCTGGCTTGCATCAGTGGATTTTGAAGTAAACAAAGGATTTCCTTCCCACTCGAGGAATACATCAAAGTAGCTTGGATCAGCCGTAACAAGTACGGGCGCTGCAAATTCCAGATCGAAATCAACTGTGGTGGTCATTGCCTGAGCAACAACAACATCCGAAATAGTTTGTGTAACATATCCGGCACCTTCTGCGGTTACATCGTATGTGTCAGCCTGAACAGCCATTTCATACATTCCATCAGCTCCAGTTTGAGTACTGAAAGGAGCTGCAGTAATCGTAATGCCTTCAACCGGTGCTTTGGCAAATGGGTCAGTTACCATTCCATTAAGCCATCCAACCTGCGATGCAGGGATGCCATATACTTCGAGCATATAATCACCGGTTGATGTCGCGCTGTATCCATATACAGCAACATAATATGTTCCGGCCGGAACAACTTCCGGTAGAGGTGTACCGCCAGTTTGTGTGGTGCCATCATCAATATGTGAGTTTAAGCTGGCTTCACAGGCATTGCCGTTATCATCGTTATATGCAAAAGCCCCTGATGGTTCACCTGAACCTGGCCAGCCAACAAAAGCTTCACAGTCTTCGAATATAACTAACTTTGTATCGAAATCAGATCCACAGGCTGAAACATTCAGGCCCACATAATCTTCATCTAATGTAAACGAATACCACCAATGCTCGCCCGGTAGAACTGTGCCGCTGGCAGGTGCGCCGTTAACAGGTTGCTCCCAGGCAGTAATACATTCTGCACCAGGGGGAATTAAATCCAAACCAGCATCAAGGAAGGTAGGATCACCTGCGGTTACTTCAACACCCTCCTCAAGATAGGGATAATAATCAGGGTGTTCGAAAGTAACATCAAAAATACCTGTAGGAAGCAGAATGGCATATTGTCCTCCCTGGTTGAATGGAGGAACAGGATCGCTGGTAACAGCTGAAAATAAACCTGCCGAAACCAGTACTCCGGGAATTGGAATTTCGGTTTCATTATCTGTAACCGTACCGCGCAATAAAGCAAATACGGGAACCTCAGATGTTAATTCAGCTATATAAGTGTTATCTTCAGATGCACAATCGTAACCTGTAAATACCGCAGGGGCTACAACTGCCCGATAGGTACCGGGAGGTAAAATAGCTTCCATTGTTGTAGGTTCACATTTTGCACCAGTCAACTCATCATAATATACTGGGTCTATGCAATCATCCGCTGTCATAAGAGCCATCAATAGTGGAAATTCTGCTTCAACTGTCCAATATACTTTGAGGGTTTCTATGGTTGTAAATTCATACCAGTCGGTATCGCGATAATTTAATGCACCAAGCTCAGGATCATTTACAATATAGGTGCTGGATGTTCCGCATATGACATCACCAACGTTTATGGGTTGAAATACCGGCGGATCAGATAAACAACCACCATTGTAATTGTCTACATATTCGTCTCCTGCACATTCTTCACCTTCAGGAATAGCTTCAGGAGGGCAGTCCAGATCGCAACTCACTTCAGCCAGGACATTTACAGTATAATCTTCTACTTCGCCATAGGTAAAGCCATCACATGGCCCTGGCGCAGCATTCCATTCTATTTTTACGCGCATCCGTGTTTCACCAAGAGGAGCATCAGGTGGTATAGGCACATCAACCGAGTAAACACCCGATACATCAACGTCTACTGCAACGACAAATTCTTCTGTCAGGGGATCGAAAACAAAATCCTGGTTGAAGTCAATCCAAGCTGTGACATAGTCAGCGAAATCAGAAACTATTGTGACATCAAGCTGGAAAATTTCACCCAAGGTAACAAGTGCCGGTGGTAAGGCTGTAAAATCAGTATAGCCACTGGCGCCACTTGGGTTATTGAGATTACTAAACTGCACGTTGGTAATCCATTCATAGGTGAAATTACCACCAACACTCTCGCAATAATCCGGAGGAAAACTTGTTACAACTGTACTGAAACAATCGTTGCCGGGATTGGCATCACCTGCAAGTGAAGTACAACCCATAAAATCATAGTCACCCCAAACAGACAAGTCTGCGCTTACAGGTAAAGTAATGTCTACGTTGGTACCTGCCAAAAGTGGTCCAGTATAAATATCATTGTAGGTTTCATCTGCTGCACCCCATGTTAATTCCCATGGAATATTACTTTGGTCTTCAGTACCATAATTTGAGAGTGTTACAATGATAGTTTCAGCTGCAGTAAGGTTAATACCTGAGACCGGAGCAACCAGCGTGGTCATCCCCACATCAGTGCCTTCAGTAGAAACCAGTGTTGCAGCTATGTTCCAGTTATAATTCAAACCATATGAAATTGACATTGATTCAAAAGTAACTCCGTCGAGTGAAAGCATATCACCGAATCCTGCCAGGGCAGGGCCGGCGTCGGTTCCTGCTGGGAAAATATTATCACCCGGATCAAACAGGGAATAACCGATCCACAAATCATCGCCCGCTATAGGCAAAGGTGTAGTTAATACTATGTTATTCCATGATGTGTCAGCCGGAGAAAAAGCTTGTTCGTAAAGCAGAGCTCCTGGAGCTGTAGGTGTATCTTGTCCATAGAATTTTAGGACAAAGGCACTAGCCTGGGCCATAATAAAAACATCAATCTCAGTGATTTCTAAACCTACATAACCTGCCATGGTAGATGCAGGCCAATAGGTTGAGGTTTCCCAGGTAGCTCCGGCACCATTAAGGCCAATTGCAGAGGAATTTACCCCATCATCATATCTTATGACGACAGCGTCAGAATTTGGACCCGGGACATTTGAATGGGTTAAACTGGACGCTTCAAACTTATTGAGGCTTTGTTTATCCGCAATCTTCTTAGCCATAACATCAGATGAAATGGCTTCTGTTTTAGCCTTAACCCTGGTGTTACCCGGGAAGTTTCCCTGGGCATAAACAATAGTTGATGCTATAAATAACATCAACAACAAACTTGTAACTTTTTTCATAAACGTTAGGTTTAAATTAATAAATAAATGAATAAGAATTATTTGCTATTACAAAATTCTCTTGTGTTAGGTTGAAAATCAAAGATTTTGTATTTAATAATTGGATATGTCTTTTGCAACTTTAAAGAGGAAAGATTAAAGTAGTTTACTTCCATAGGCTATCAAACTTTTTTGCGCAACCATGCAAATATATAAATTTTTGCTAAATGGCAATAGCTTTATGGGCTGAATTTGCTGTGCTTACTGCAATTTTTTACCAACAGGTAATTTGTGTTTTTATGGTATAGGAATTTATTAAAATGCACCCGTAAAATATTGAAAATATTTATGTTAAAGATGCTGTATACCTGATTTGTTTTTGTAGATTGGTGTAAATGACAGATTTCACTTAACAATATTTAACATACAGGCTCCGTATTGATTCATGTACAGTATTTGGTATCAATAGTAGGAGGGAATGAAATAGAATGTCGTTCTTTAATCCATTAAATCAGTATTTAATTGCTTGAATTATAATTTAATATCAATATTGCTACCTGTTTGTATATTCACTTCCTTAAGTAGTAGTATACTCCTGTAATTTATAGTTCATGCATTTTTCTTTTTATACAATGTCTGCAACATACATTCAGGCATCATTTAGTTTGAATTTGTAGCAGAAGTTTTACATTTGCATCCTTAATTAAACAATTCGGGCAAATTGGAAGTAGATATATTTATTCCCTGTTTTATCGACCAGGTTTATCCTGAAACCGGCTTCAATATGGTTAAAATATTGGAGAAACTTGGCGTTAAGGTTCATTATAATTCCAATCAAACCTGTTGCGGGCAAATTGCTTTTAACAGCGGTTATTGGGACAATGCAAAAGAGTTGGGCGTAAAGTTTATAAAGGACTTTTCGAACAAGCGACCGGTTGTAGGGCCCTCAGCTTCATGTATTGGATATGTAAAGAATTATTATGAGAAACTATTTTATAATTCGCCCTGGCACCTGGAATATAAGGAGTTGAAAAGCAATATTTACGAGATTACCGATTTTTTGGTGAATGTTCTTAAGGTGGAAGATGTGGGAGCTAAACTTGAGGCAAAAGTTACATATCATGATTCTTGTGCTGCTCTGCGGGAATATAGGCTGAACAACGAGCCCAGGAAGTTGCTTGCACAGGTGGAAGGGCTCGAGCTGATTGAAATGAAGGACAGGGAAGTGTGTTGTGGATTTGGTGGGACTTTTGCTGTAAAGCATGAAGCAATTTCTTCGGCTATGGCAGAGCAAAAGGTGCAAAATGCACTTGAAACAGGAGCAGAATACATCGTATCAACTGATGCATCGTGCCTGATGCAATTGGATGGATATATCGAGAAAAATAATTTGAACATCAAAACCAGGCATATTGTGGATTTGTTGGCAAAAGGGATGGAACGTTAAGCGCCCGCCTTGCGGCAAGGCAAGTTTCGCGTTGAGTGTTTGGTGTTTCAGGTTGAGCGTTTTAGGTGCAAGCATCCATTATTTTAAAGTTAGGTATAATTAATTCGAATAAAATAAACCCAAAACTTAGAACTTAGAACTCAGAACTCAAAACTCAAAACCCAAAACTCAAAACTCAAAACTCAAAACTCAAAACTCAAAACTCAAAACTCAAAACCCAAAACTCAGAACCCAGAACCCAAAACTCAAAACTCAAAACTCAGAACACGGAACTCACAACCCAAAACACAGAACTCAGAACACAGAACCCAAAACTCAAAACCCAAAACTCAAAACCCAAAACTCAAAACCCAAAACTCAGAACTCAAAACTCAAAACTCAGAACACAGAACACAGAACACAGAACACAGAACACAGAACACAGAACACAGAACCTAAATCATCAGCATATGAAAACCCCTCTTAATTTTGCTTTGATCGGTGCCGCCGGATACATCGCACCACG
>Ga0209475_10002108_pt1 | contig 21276 bp, 16 predicted proteins | sample tdDd471_FD_187128 | JGI IMG/M metagenome (GOLD analysis project Ga0209475, IMG submission 187128) | Marine sediment microbial communities from the Atlantic coast under amendment with organic carbon and nitrate - tdDd47.1 (SPAdes)... | ecosystem: Environmental > Aquatic > Marine > Coastal >... | reverse complement strand
GCGGGACAGCTTTCCTTCCTCGGCATCGACTGGCCGAAACCGGACGCGACCGCGGCGGACACCCTGCCGGACTGGCATCTGGATCCGGCAACCGGACAACGCTGGCCCGATGACCGTTACTGCTTCGACATCTCCTATCGGCATGCGGATGAGTTCGGTGACGTGAAGAACGTCTGGGAGCTGTCGCGCCTGCAGTACCTGCAGCCTGTCGCGGCCTACGCCCTGGTGTCGGAGGATGCGGAGGCAGTGGCCGTCTGCGAGAAGCATCTGACATCGGGTGGCGGCGAACCCGGTCTACAGGGGCGTGCACTGGTCATCGGGGATCGAGGTGGCCTTCCGCATCGTCAGCATGCTGGTGATCCTCAGCCTCGTCGGCAGCCGGTTCAGCGCGGAATCCCGCGCGACGCTGATGCGCAGCCTGTATCAGCACGGCTGGTGGCTGGCACGCTTCCCGTCGCGTCATTCATCCGCCAACAATCACCTGGTGGCGGAGGCCGGAGGGCTCTTCATGCTGGGTGCACTGTGCCCGGGTCTGCCGGGCGCGCGCCGCTGGACCGACTATGGCCGCGCGGTGCTGGAACGGGAATGCCTGCGACAGATCCATGGCGACGGTGTCGGGGCGGAACAGTCGCCCGCCTATGCGGCGCTGACGCTTGAATGGCTGTTGCTGAGTGGCGACCTGGGGCGGCGGCTGGGTCAGGGCTTCAGTCCTGAGTTCTGGGCCCGGATCGCCAGGGCCGGCGGGTTCCTGAAGTGGGTAACGGACTCCGCAGGCCACCAGCCGCGCATCGGCGATGACGACGACAGTCATGTCTTCGGCAATGGCATGGGGGTCGAGCCGACGATCAATTCCGTCATGGCGGCAGTTGCCCAGGCCACTGACCGGCCGGAGATCAGTCCTCCCGTGCCTGTCCGCCACCTGCGTCATGCCCTGATGCCCGCGCCACCGCCGAATGGCATCTGGCCCGGCGGCTTCCGGCATTTCAGCGAAGGCGGATATTCCGTTCAGCGGCATCTGGGCAAGGGTGCGGCGGATCATCTGCTGGTCTTCGACCATGGCCCGATCGGCTATCTCTCCATCGCCGCCCATGGCCATGCCGACACACTGTCGGTCTGGCTGCATGTGGAGGGGCAGCCGGTCCTGATCGATGCCGGCACCTATCTCTATCACGCGGGCCATGCCTGGCGGGACCACTTCCGGGGCACGGTGGCGCACAACACACTGACCATTGGCGGGGAGAACAGCTCGGAGATCTCCGGCCCCTTCAACTGGGCCCGCAAGGCAGAGACACGCGTCCTGAACCTGAAGGACTCGCCCGACGACTGGCTGGTCAGCGCGGAGCATGACGGCTATCAGGCCAGCCATGGCATCGCACATGTCCGGACCGTGGAACGTGCCGGGCCGGGGCTCTACCGCATCACCGACACCCTGCGCGGGCCACCTGCGCCCCAGCGGGTGGAAATCGGCTTTCTTGTCTCCCCGGCGTTCGAGGTGGAGGCTGCCGGAACGGGGTTCCGGATCCGCGACGAACGGGGCGTGGTCCTGACCATCCGCCACACGGGCGGGCTGGCGGGGTGGCTGGAGACCGGTCGATCGGGGCCGGAGCGCGGCTGGCATTCGCCGTCCTTCGGTGTTCGCGCACCCGCGCCACGGATCGTCTTTGCCGGGGAACTCTCCGCCGGCCGGGAAGCGGTCTTCGATCTCGAAATCCACGAGGTCGGACAGTAATGCCCGGGCGCGTGGTGATTGCACGACCTTGGCCGGTGTCTATGATCCGCCGGGCGAACAATGGAATGCGACAGCATGAAGGGGTCTTCACATGCGTCTGAGTGTCTTCGGGATGGGCTATGTCGGCAATGTCTCTGCCGCCTGCTTCGCTGCTGACGGCCATACGGTCATTGGTGTCGACCCCAACGCGGTGAAGGTCGATCTGATCAATCAGGGCGCGTCGCCGATTGTCGAACCGGGGCTGGCGGAACTGGTGACGGACGGTGTGCGTTCCGGTCGGCTGCGTGGCACCACCGACGCGGCGGAGGCGATTGCGGGGACCGATCTGTCACTTGTCTGTGTCGGCACGCCCAGCCAGGTGAACGGGAACCTGGATCTGACATATCTGGAGCGCGTTTGCGCCGACATTGGCGCCTGCCTGAAGACCAAGGATGCGTTTCATGTGGTGGTGATCCGCTCCACGATGCTGCCCGGTACGATCCGGGAAACCGTGATTCCGGCGCTGGAAGCGGCATCGGGCAAGATCACAGGCAAGGATTTCGGCGTCTGCAACAACCCGGAGTTCCTGCGCGAAGGCTCCGCTGTCCGTGACTTTCGCGAGCCGCCCAAGACCGTCATCGGAGAGAGTGACAAGCGCGCGGGCGACATGCTGGCCAGTCTCTATGCCGCACTCGACGCCCCCATGATCCGCACGGACATCGAGGTCGCGGAGATGGTGAAATATGCCGACAATGCCTGGCACGCGGTGAAGGTCACCTTCGGCAACGAGATCGGCGGCATCTGCAAGCGCCTTGGCATCGACAGCCACAAGGTCATGGACATCTTCTGCCAGGACACGAAGCTGAACATCTCGAAGAACTACCTGCGTCCCGGATTTGCCTTTGGAGGTTCCTGCCTGCCGAAGGACCTGCGCGCCATCACCTACAAGGCCCGTGAGCTGGACCTGCCGGTGCCGATGCTGAACGGCGTGCTGCCGTCGAACCGCTGGCAGGTGGAGGCAGGCGTCGAGATGGTGCTGTCGAAGGGCAAGCGGAAGGTCGGAATCCTCGGCTTTTCCTTCAAGGCCGATACCGACGACCTGCGCGAAAGTCCGATGGTGGAAGTGATCGAACGGCTGCTGGGCAAGGGCATCGACCTGAAACTCTATGACCGCAACGTCAGCATGGCGCGCCTGACCGGTGCCAACCGCGACTATATCCTGAAGACCATTCCCCATATCTCCAACCTGATGGTGGAGACGGTGGACGAGGTTCTGGAACACGCGGAAGTGCTGGTGGTCGGCAATGGCGATGCCGCCTTCCGTCAGGTGCCGGACCAGATGCGCGACGACCAGCAACTGGTCGATTTCGTGCGTATCAGCGAGGGTCCGAGTGTCGAAGGCCGCTATGACGGCGTCGCCTGGTAAGGCGGATCGTCAGCGTGTCCCGTCCCCGCCGCATCCTGTTCATTGTCGAGAACCTGCCGAGTCCGTTTGACCGGCGGGTCTGGCAGGAGGCGACGACGCTGCACGCCCATGGCTACGAGGTCTCGATCATCTGCCCCACCGGCAAGGGCTACGAGAAGAAGTACGAGGCCATCGACGGCATCCACATCTACCGCCACAACCTGCCGCTGGATGCGCGGGGCGCGCTGGGCTATCTGCTGGAATATTCCGCGGCCCTGTTCTGGGAGTTCTTCCTGACCTGGAAGGTGCTGCTGACCCGGGGCTTCGACGCGATCCATGCCTGCAATCCGCCGGACAACATCTTTCTGGTCGGCGGCTTCTTCAAGCTGCTGTTGCGCAAGAAATTCCTGTTCGATCACCATGACATCAACCCGGAGCTCTACGAGGCCAAGTTCGGCCGCCGCGATCTCTTCTACCGGCTGATGCTGTCGTGGGAGCGCTGGACGTTCCGCACCGCCAGCGTCTCCATCGCCACCAACGAGAGCTATCGCCGGATCGCCATCGAGCGTGGCGGCATGGACCCGGACCGGGTGCATGTGGTTCGCTCCGGCCCCAGTCTGGAACGATTGAAGATCATTCCGCCGGTTCCGGCGCTGAAGCGGGGGCGCGCGTTTCTGGTCGGCTATGTCGGGGTGATGGGCGCGCAGGAGGGGCTGGACCTGCTGCTCGAATCCGTCCGCTACATCGTCCACGACAAGGGGCGCACGGATGTTCATTTCGGTCTCGTCGGTGGCGGGCCGGAACTGGAGGTGCTGAAGGCGCAGGCGGTGGAACTGGGTGTCGCGGATTTCGTCACCTTCACCGGGCGGGTGCCGGATCAGGACCTGTTGGAAATGCTCAACACGGCGGACGTCTGCGTCAATGCCGACCGCTTCAATGCGATGAACGACAAGTCCACCATGAACAAGATCATGGAGTACATGGCCCTCGGCAAGCCCATCGTGCAGTTCGATCTGACGGAGGGCCGGTTCTCCGCCGCCGAGGCTTCGGTCTATGCGAAGCGCAATGATCCGGTGGATATGGCAGAGCAGATCCTGGCGCTGCTGGCTGATCCCGAGCGTCGGGCGGAGATGGGGCGTTTCGGTCGCACCCGCGTGGAGAACGAACTGTCGTGGGAGCACGAGGTCCCGCGCCTGCTGGCCGCCTATGACGATCTCTTCAACCGCTGACCGCGGGCTGCCCGCTGCACCGTTCCTGATCGGTGCGACCCTGTTGCTGGCCTGTCTGACGCTGCTGCATTTTCATGGCATGCCGAGATTTCAGCCTGCCGGTCAATTGGTAACCTGTCTTGAAACAGGTCCGGTTCGCCTGGATGCCAGCGACGCTGGTTCAGCGTCCGCGCGGATGGAGATCATGCTTCCGCGACAGGCGGCGGCGTTCGTGCGGATCGAGTCGCGGCTTGCAGCAACCGCCATTGTGCGCGGCGCACGGAGCTGGCAGCAGGGGCGGCTGGTCGCGCTCCAGGTCCGGCCGGACGGACGGTTGCGGGTGGACCTGCCGCACGTGGTGGCACGTCTGAGCGGGGATCGTCCAAGCCGTATCCATCGCGCCACCTTCCGCATGGCGGAGGACACTGTCGCGGTCCTGCTGCGGGCGGAGATCCTGAGCCCGAAAGGCACACTCGACCTGCAGAGCCTGCGGCTGCAGCCCCTGGCGGAGCGCCCGGGCTTCTCCGGTGGATCGATGTTCATCGCCGGGTGCTGGCTGTTGCTGGCACTGATGATCAGTGGCTGGGTCTTCCGGTCGGGCTGGCACCGTCGCTGGCGTCCCGGACTGGTCTATCTGGTGGCCGCGCCGACGCTGCTGCTCAGCGTGGCCCCGGCGGCGGTCACCGCGCCGCTCAAGCTCGGGGTCGCGCGCAATCTGGACCTGGCAGGCATGGCTGGACAAACCGGCCGCGCGGCGGAGGCTGCCCTGTCGACCAACCTGTTCTCGCTGGCAAAGACGGGGCATGTGCTGATGTTCGCGACGGTCGGGATGGCCTTCGTGTTCGCAATCGGCTGGCGGCGGGCCGTGGGGGTGCACCGGTTTCTTCTCGCGCTTGGCCTCTCGGCCTGTTTCGGGCTGGTGGCGGAGATGCTGCAGCTGTTCAGCCCGAACCGCACGGCAACCCTGCTCGACGTCTCGATCAATCTGGTCAGCGGAACCGGGGGCGTCCTGATTGCAACCCTGGCGCTGCTGATCTGGAGCAGAGCGGGTCGGTCACACTGCTGACTGTCCATCGGGTGAGAAAGCCGCAGCGGCACTCAGACAGGGGACATGTCCAGGTTCAGGCGGCTGAGCCGTTCGGCAGCCATGCGCGCGAACCGAAGCGTCACGGCCTTGCGCCGGGCGGCATTCAGCTTCAGGTCGGGCGCTTCCCGAACGATGGCCCCGTCATAGCTGTCGGCGATGATCAGGCCGCAGTCGTCGGGAATGATCTCCGCCGGAAAGTCAGGCGGCACCGCGAAGAAGAAGCGGTCACAGAAATCCCGATACTCCTGCCACTTGGCATCTGAACGATAGTCGGCGACCGAGGATTTCACCTCCACGATCCAGACGGTCCCGTCCCGTGCGATGGCCATCACGTCCGCCCGACGACCATTGCGCAGGGTGACCTCCGTCAGGCCGGGTCGGTCATGCTGCGCCAGCATCCGTACCACTCCGCGGGCGAGGGCGACACCATCCGGTCGTATGGGAACATCCGGGAACATAACATGATCATTTCAGATATGACGGGGGAGAGCAATCCTGTAACTCCCTTGTCTCGAATCAGGACAAGGAATCGCGTCCTGCGGATTCGCATTGTTGAGACACCGGTTCAGTGTTCCGCAGTCTCGCGCCTGGAACCTCCCGAATAACAAGATGTTGGGGCGGAAGTGGGTAAATGACCGTGAAACGATCATGACATGGTCGGCAGTTGCAGCCTCCACGGGCATCGTCACCCTGGGACATATTGGCCCGTCTCTTGCTCTGCGAGGGGCAGGGACCAATACGAATGCGCCACGGAACCGGCGCGACGGGCGGAGCAGGGCACATGACTGACGGCATCATCGGAACACCGGACGCGGACACGCTTGCAGGTACGGAAGCCGACGACGTGATCGTTGGCGGTGGCAGCGATGACACCATCGACGGCGGGGCAGGCAACGACAGCATCCGCGGCGACGGTGACAGCGATGGCGGCACGGTCGAGATCCGGGATTTCATCGTCAACGGCTCGTTCGAGGATGTGGCGGACGGCTCCGGCAGCCCGACCATGCTCTCCACCTTCAACAGCAACGGCGACGACGTGCATGACCGCGCCGAAGTCGGTTTCTACGAGGCCGTGCCCGGCTGGCAGACCAGCGGCGACAATATCGAGATTCATGGCGACTGGACCGGTATCGCCAACTCACCCGCCGCACTGGATGGTAACTTCAAGCTGGAGATCGACGGCGGCGGCACCGATCCGTTCTTCAACAACACGAACGTCTTCCAGGATGTCGAGGGACTGCTGGATGGTGAAAGCTACACGCTGAACTTCTCCCTGCTGAACCGAGACGGCGACTATGGCGATGTGGTGAAGGTCTATTTCGGCGGCGAGAAGATCGCGACCATCGAGCAGACCTCCACCGACTGGTGCGAGTATGAATTCGAGGTCGATGGTGGTGCCGGGAATGGCTGCGATCAGCTCGAGTTCAGGATCTGGAGCTGTGACGAGCACGCGATCTTCATCGACAGTGTTTCCCTGGTCGGCCCGGCGAATGTCGCGGTCGAGGATGTGCCGGGCGATGACGTGATTGCCGGTGGTGCCGGTGAGGACACCATCGATGGCGAGGAAGGCGATGATTTCGTCGACGGTGGCGAAGGCGCGGACCTGATCGATGGTGGTGAAGGCAACGACACCCTGAACGGCGGTGCGGACGGCGAAGGCTCCGGTTCGGGCGGCGGCGAGGAATTCTGCGCCGAGAACGGGATTGCCGGCTTCGATGCGGTCGGTGTCAGCCTGTCCGGCACCGACTTCGACGGCAGCCCCGCCACCGTGACCGACACCAGTCATGGCATCGGCGTGGCCGGCGGCAGCCCGGTCGGCGATCAGATCAATCACGCCAGCTCCGGTGAGAGCCAGACGCTGACAGCCGACTTCGGCCAGAACGTCGATAGTGCGACGGTGACCGTCACGCATTTCTTCCCAGACGAGGGCAATGGCGGCGAGACCGGTCAGTGGCGTGCCCTGGACGCCGACGGCGTCGAGGTCGCGACCGGCACCTTCGGGCCGGAAGACGTGATCACCGATCATGATCTGGGTGACATTCCTGCCGTCGGGCGCTTCACCGTCGATGGCATCGGCGAGTTCGCCTCCATCGAACTCTCGGCGCTGCCCTTTGCGGATGGCGACGATGTCGGCGGTTCGGATTCGAGCGACTATTTCCTCTATTCGATCAAGTTTACAACGTCCGTGGTCGTCGATGATTGCGGTGATGGCGACAGCGACACCATCCATGGTGGCTTGGGCGATGACGAGATTAACGGCAATGGCGGTGACGACTCACTGTTCGGCGATGACGGCGACGACCTGATCGATGGTGGTGCGGGCAATGACGTGATCGACGGCGGTGCCGGCAATGATACCATTACCGGCGACAGCGGCACCTCCTCGGGGGGCGTGGAGCAGATCGACATTCCGCAGGGCGAGAACGGCCTGTACGACGTGGCGGGCCGTGACAGCATCACCCTGACGATGGATTTCCTGGGCGGCGAGGCGTCGTTCCACAACAGCTTCGGCTTCTACCTGGCGGACGAGAGCGGTACGCCGATCTCCGGTGAGGTGGTCAAGGCGGACGTCAAGACCTCCGATGCCGGCGAGGGCGCGGATGTCCTGACCTTCACGCTGAACGCCGCACAGCTTGGCGGCGCAGCCCAACTCGGCCTGTTCCTGATCCCGGACGGCGGCAACCAGAACCCCGGTCTTGCCGATGGCGATGCGGTGACCTTCGCCGACAACGGCTATGGCGAACTGCAGGCGCTGGCCGACGGTACGCCGGTTGTGGCGGCGGGTGGCCACGGCCCGGCCTTCTTCTCGGATGCCAGCCTGAACGGCGATGGCGTCGACCATGAGAGCGACAGCGCGCTTGCCGGCAATTCCAACTGGGAAGATCTGGAGAACGGTGGCGACAGTGACTTCGACGACGTCAACTGGCAGGTCGATGTCACGACAACGGAAGGCTGCGAGACCGGCCATGACGACACCATCAACGGTGGCGAGGGCCATGATTCGATCTCAGGCAACGACGGCGACGACTCCCTGACCGGCGACATCGGTTGTGACACGCTGTCGGGTGGTGACGGCGACGACCTTCTGGAGGGCAATGCCGGCGCGGATGTGATGGATGGCGGTGCGGGTATCGACACCGCCGACTATTCCGGCGCCCAGGGCACGGTCCTGGCCAGCCTGAACGACGGCATCGCGGAGAAGGACGGCGACGGCTGGATCGACAGCCTGGAGAACATCGAGAACCTGACCGGTTCCGACCACAACGACTCGCTGCTGGGCGATGATGGCGTGAACGTCATCCTCGGTGGTGACGGCAATGACACCATTGATGGCTTCGGTGGCGCCGACACCATGGATGGCGGTGCGGGCGAGAACACCGTGTCGTTCCAGAGTGCGGATGGCGGTGTCCTGATCGCGCTGCAGAACAATCTGGCGCAGGACGCCGACGGTCTCGACATCGCCCTGACCGGCTTCAACAGCGCCATTGGTTCCGACTTCGATGACCGCATCACCGGCAATGATGCGGAGAACACCCTGATCGGTGGCGGCGGCAATGACGACATCCGCGGCAATGATGGCGCGGACCTGATGTATGGCGATGGCGTCACGCAGAGCTTCGGCGATACCGATACGCTGATCGTGCATGCGCACGGATCGCCGCTGGACGGTGTCTTCCCCGTCATGGAAGTCTCTGTCGGCGGTGTGGTCGTCGGCACGGCGCAGGTGACCCAGTCCCTCAGCCCCTATGATTTCGACATTTCCGGCCTCACCGAGGCGCAGCGCGCGGGTGAGGTGAAGATCAACTTCCTGAATGACGCCACCGACGGCGGCGACTGCGACAACTCCTTTGGCCCGGACGGCAACGAGGACCGGAACCTGTTCGTGGAAGCGATCGAGTTCAATGGTGCGCTGACTGACGCTTCGGCAGGAGAGCTGTCGTTCGAGCCGGACCAGTTCGTCAGCTACCAGTCCGGTGGCGCGAACTTCGCGGTCGAGGACATCAAGAAGGAAATCAATGACTCCGGCGCGGACCGCCCGAATGGCGGCAACGTCTATACCGGTTTCGTGGTGTTTGCAGGCCTGCCGACCGAGGTTCCGTTCGATGGCCCGAACGCTGACTTCGTCATCGGCAATGATGGCAACGACACCCAGTTCGGCGGCTTCGACAATGACACCGTCTTCGGTGGTCAGGGCGACGACTGCCTGTTCGGTGGCGATGGAGATGACCTGGTCTGTGCCTTCGAGGATGACGACGAGGTCTATGGCGGTGCGGGCAATGATTTCGTCGAGGGCAATGGCGGCGACGACAGTGTCTTCGGTGGTGACGGTGACGACAAGGTTGCGGGCAATGATGGCACCGACACGATCTTCGGTGACGATGGCAGTGACGATGTGGACGGCGGCGCGGGCGATGACTTCGTCTTTGGCGGACTTGGTGCTGACTCGGTCGGCGGCGGTGACGGTAACGACGTGGTCCATGGCGACGCCGATGACGACACGGTGCGCGGCAACAATGGTGACGACACCCTGTTCGGCGACGGCGGGGCCGACAGCCTGCTGGGCGAGAACGGCAATGACCTGATCTTCGGTGGTGTTGGCGATGACACGGCGAAGGGCGACGCGGGCGACGACACCCTGGTGGGTGACGCGGGTGCCGACTTCCTGGATGGCGGTGACGGCGCGGACAGCCTGGTCGGTGGCGAGGGCAACGATATCCTGCGCGGTCGTGCCGATGATGACGTGCTCGACGGCGGTGTCGGCTCCGATGTGGTCAAGGGTGACGCAGGCAATGACGTCGTGTCCGGCGGCGACGGCAACGATCAGGTCGAAGGCGGTGACGGTGACGACACGGTCGACGGCGGCGATGGCGTCGACAAGGTTCTGGGCGACGCGGGCAATGATCTGGTCTCCGGCGGCGCGGGCGACGATACGGTGCGCGGCAATGCCGGCAATGACACGCTGCTGGGTGGCCTGGGCGCCGACTTCATGGAAGGCGGCACGGATGACGACCGGGTCGAGGGTGGTGAAGGCAACGACACCATGCGCGGCGACGGTGGCCAGGATGAACTGTTCGGCGATGCGGGCGAGGATGTCCTGCGTGGTGGCGACGGCAATGACACCATGCATGGCGGTCTGGATGCCGACTTCATGGTCTCTGACAGCGGCGCCGACGTCCTGTTCGGTGACGAAGGGGCGGACAGCCTGCGCGGCGGTGACGGCGACGATACGCTGGCCGGTGGCGAAGGCGACGACAACCTGCGTGGCAACCTTGGCAATGACCAGCTCGACGGTGGCATCGGCAATGACTTCATGGACGGCGAGGACGGGGACGACGCCCTGTTCGGCGGCCTGGGAGATGACGTGCTGCGTGGCAACGACGGTGAGGACACGATCGAGGGCGGCGACGGTGCCGACCGTATCCGTGGCGGCCTGAACGGGGATGACCTGTTCGGCGGCGGCGGCGATGACTTCATCAATGCGGACGGCGGCAGGGACTTCATCGATGGCGGCGAAGGCGATGACGAGCTGTTCGGTGCCGGTGGCGATGACACCCTGCTGGGTGGTGCCGGGAATGACCGCGTGCGCGGCCAGGACGGTGCCGACAGCCTGGATGGCGGCGCGGGTGATGACTTCATGACCGGCGACAACGGTGATGATTTCATGGCTGGTGGTGAGGGTAACGACGACCTGCGCGGCAATGTCGGCTTCGACACGCTGTTCGGTGGCAACGGCTCCGATACGCTGATCGGCGGCAATGGCCAGAAGGACACTTACCTGTTCGGACGCCGCACGGACCTGGAAGCCAACGATGACACGATCATCGATTCCGGTGCGGGCAACACGCTGAACATCTTCGGTGTCGACGACCTGGGTGAACTGGCCTTCACGGATCTGGGTGACGGTATCGTCAATGTCTCCTTCACCGACGGTTCCGGCTCGATCACTTTCGATGCCGACGCGGTGACGGAACTCAATCTGCTCGACACGCTGGGTGGAACCGTGACGTCAGCAACGACCTTGCTGAACAATGGTGTCGCGGGCATCGATCTGCTCGACGACGAGAGCAACCTGTTGTTTACGATCTGATCGCTATTAGGTGTGAGTTCGGTGGGCGCAGGCGCCCGTCAGTGCAGTGCCCGACAACCAATATGCCCATCTGAGTTCAGGAGGGACCGAGAAATGACCGAAGAACCGATCCGGAAGCAGCAGACAGGCTCCGACGCGGCGCGTGCCGACCGTCGCGCAGCGCTCGCCAGGCTGGGACTGGGCGCGGCTGCGGTCTATCTGGCACCCACGGTGACGCGTCTCGACAGCGCCAAGGCCGCCTTCCCGAGCAATTGCGCGGGCGGTGGTTCCCAGGCACCGGCACCGTCCGGCGGTGGTGGCGGCGGTGGCGGTGGCGGTTGCCGGTAAGCCTCACCGGAACCGGGATAGACTGTCGCACACCATAATTCTCACATCAGTAGTGATGTGACGCCCATCATTCCACCGGGACACGCTCTGGTGATGCCCCTTGTGTAGTGCATGAGTACCTACCATATGATTCTTCCGGGCTGGAAAACCTTTCCTTTCCGACGGAGGAGTTTGCAATGGACAAGCAGGGACCGACTTTGACACGCCGCAACGCGCTCGCTCGGCTCGGGCTCATTGCAACGGCTGCTTATTCAGCACCACTGATTACCCGCCTCGACAGTGCCCGTGCCGCGTTCCCCAGTGGCTGCGGTGGCGGTCCGGGCATTGGCTTCGGACAAGGCGGTGGTGCCGGACAAGGCGGCGGCGGCGGCTGTGGCGGCGGAACCGGGAATAACCCGAACAGGGACCCGAATCCGAACGCGTTCAAGAAGAAGTAGAGCTCCAGGGCCGAAGCGTACGCCCCCTGATTTCGCTCAGTGCCGCCTGCCGGTGAAGTTCGCCGGTCGTTTGGCGACGAAGGCGTCGATGCCTTCCTTGCCGTCGGGGCGACGCATGGCTTCCGCGATTCCCGTCGTTTCCCGTTCCATCTGGCTTTCCAGTGATTCGCTCATGCTTTCCAGGATCAGCGACTTGACCGTGCCGTATGTGGCGGTCGGCCCCTTGGCCAGCGTGCCTGCCAGCTCCATTGCCTTGTCCAGCATCTGATCGTCCGGGTGGATGTAGTCCACCAGACCCCAGTCCCTTGCCTCCGCCGCGCTCAGCACGCGATTGGTCAGCATCAGGTCGAGGGCGCGCTTGGTGCCGACGCGGCGCGGCAGGAAGTATGTCGAGGATCCATCGGCGGAAACGCCCGCGCGGGTATAGGCGGAGGTGAACTTGGCCGACTCTGCCGCGACCACCAGATCGCCCTGGATCGCGAAACTGAAGCCCGCGCCTGCCGCGACACCGTTCACGGCACAGATCACAGGCGGGTCCATGCGATGCATGCGCGAGATCGCGCCGTGCAGGAACAGGGTCATCCGCTTCACTTCCGCAGGCAGGTCATCGCCCTTGGTCTGGAAGTGCTTCAGGTCGCCGCCGGCGGAGAACATCTTGCCCCTGCCGGTGAAGACCGCGGCGCGAATGGCCGGATCCTCGTCGATGCGCACGGCGATGTCGAACATCTCCTCCATCATGCCGAGATGCATGGCGTTCGCCGCGTCGGGACGGTCGAATGTGCACAGGGCAACGCCCTCGGTCACTTCGAACTTCATGAATGAATAGCTCATAATTCATATCCTCCCCAGGATGCGTGTTGCGTCGGTTGCTCTGCCGGTTCAGGCGGCGTCCAGCGTGGTGCCCGCGATGGTGATGCGATGCATTTCCCTGCGCTGGCCCTGATAGTCGTTCAGGGCATGGTGCCAGGTGCTGCGATTGTCCCACATGGCGACGCAGCCTGGCGTCCAGCGATGGCGACAGGTGAAGTCCGGCTTCGTGGCATGGGCATAGAGGTGGTTCAGCAGCGGCAGGCTCTCCTCCCGCGTCCAGCCCTCGAACCGGATGGTGTGGGCCGGGTTCACGTACAGGACTTCCCGCCCGGTCTCCGGATGCCGGATCACGACCGGATGCATCGCGTCCGACAGCGCGCCATCGGCCTTCAGCACCTGCTTCAGGTCCGTGCCGTCATAGGCGCCGCCGGGCCCGTAGATCTGACGGGAGGAATGCAGGGCGCGCAGGTTGCGCAGGTTGGCCTTCAGCCCGTCGGAAAGCGTGTCGAAGGCCCGCGCCATATGGGCGAACATCGTGTCGCCACCGCATTCCGGGACGTCGCGCGCGACCAGGATGGATCCCAGCGCCGGTGCCGGATCGTAGGAATGGTCCGCGTGCCAGCCGCCGCCGATGTTGGTCTTCTGGTCGGTTTCCTTGATCACCACCGCGATCTCCGGCGTGTCGGCCAGTTCGGGGAAATGCTCGTTGATGACGATCTCCCCCCAGCGGCGGGCGAAGGCCAGGTGATCTTCCGGCGTGAAGGTCTGGTCGCGCAGGAAGATGACGCCATGTTCGTGGAAGGCGTCGCGGATCAGGCTCAGGTCGCTGTTCGACAGGCGGGCAAGTTCGACGCCGCGAACCTCGACGCCACAACCGGGACTGACCGGGTGCAGGGATGCGCTCATGATGTGGCGTGACCTCCGTCGCTGGCGCTGGATGGGCTCAGCCTATCACACCAGACCGTAGGCGACAGCCAGCAGGCCCAGACCCAGGACCACACGGTAGATGACGAAGATGCCGTACCCGGAACGGCGCAGCCAGGCCATCATCAGGGCGATGGCGGGCAGGGCGGTCAGGCAGGCAATCACCACGGCGATACCGACATTCTCCGTCAGCGTGGCGTTGCCGCTCTCGACGATTTCCTTCACCGCATGGCTGCCGGAGGCGAGGATTGCGGGAATGGACAGCAGCAGGGAGAAGCGCGCCGCCTCTGCCCGCTCGAACCCCAGCAGGCGACCGGCGGTCATGGTGATGCCGGACCGGCTGGTTCCCGGAATCAGTGCCAGCACCTGGAAGCAGCCGATGGTGAGCGCGCTGCCGACTGTCATGTGCTCGATACGACGCACGGTCATGCCGCTGATGTCGGCCAGCCAGAGCAGCAGGCCGAACCCCAGCGTCGCCCAGGCCACCACCTCGATGGAGCGGAAGATGCCGGTGGCGCCCATGTAGACCAGCGCCCCCCCGGCGATGACCAGCGGGATGGTGGCGATGACCAGGAACAGCAACATGCGCCCGCCCGCGCTGCTGCGCCCCCGCAGGGCGAGGAAGAAGCCGCCGATCATCCGTCCGATATCGCGCCAGCAGTACAGCAGCACCGCCACCAGCGTGCCCAGATGCACCGCTGCATCGACCATGACGCCCTGATCGGGCCAGCCGAGCAGGTTGGAGGTCAGATAGAGATGACCGGACGAGCTGATCGGCAGGAATTCCGTGATGCCCTGCACGACAGCGATGATGATCAGTTGCAGCAGGGTCATGGTGGCCACTCCGATGCTTGAATTGTTCGTGTAAGCTCTTATCAAGCGATTGCACAAGCCCCGTGCGGCGCATGGCCTGCGGCCTGACGCCCTCACCCCGGACCGGAAGGGTAGCCGATTGACGCCGAGTCTGTACCATTTTGCCCTGTCACCGGCATGTCGGCTGCTCCGGCTGGTGCTGGCGGAGAAGGGCGTCGGTTTCAGGCTGGAACCTGTCAGGTTCTGGGAGCGCCCGGAGGCATTCCTGCGCCTCAACCCGGCCGGAACCGTGCCCGTCATGAAGACGTCGGAACAGGCGGCGGCGCTTTCCGAGACACGCGCGCTGATCGAATATCTGGAGGAGGCTTTTCCCGAGCCGAACCTGATGGGCCCTGATGCGGAGACGCGGGTGGAAGTCCGGCGTCTGACAGGCTGGTTCGTCGACAAGTTCGAGCAGGAGGTCAGCGGACCTTTGCTGCGGGAGCGGGTGTTGCGCGGCCTGATGCGGGATGGCAGCCCGGACGCGGCGGCAATCCGCGCCGCGCGATGGAACATCCAGGTCCATCTGGACTACATCGGCCACCTGGCGATGCGACGACGCTGGCTCGGCGGTGACCGTTTCAGCGTCGCTGATCTGGCCGCCGGGGCCTATCTCTCGGTGCCTGACTATTTCGGCGATGTGCCCTGGGACCGGAACGCGCATGCGCGCGACTGGTACAGCCGCATCAAGTCCCGCCCGTCCTTCCGACCGCTGTTGCAGGACCGTATCGGCGGCTATCCACCGCCCGCACATTATGCCGACCTCGATTTCTGAAGCGGCGCGGCAGCGGCTGCGGGAGCGGTTGCTGGCGCGTGCCCGGACCGAGGGCTTCGATGACATCGGGATCACGGGGCCGTCGGGCATGGCGCAGGCCGCGACCCGTCTGGCACACTTCATCGAACTTGGACGCCATGGCGACATGGACTGGCTGCGCGACCGCGCCGAGTGGCGGGGTGATCCGGCGGAACTGTGGCCGGAGGTGCGCAGCATCATCATGCTGGCCACCAGCTTCGCTCCGCCCGTCGATCCTCTCGACGGGCTGTCCCGCACCGACAGGGGGGCTGTCTCCGTCTATGCCGCGCGGCGGGATTACCACGATGTCGTCAAGGGCCGACTGAAACAGCTCGGCCAGTCGCTGCTGGCCGACGCCCGGCAGGTTGGTGCGCCAGCGGAGATCAAGGTCTTCGTCGATACCGCGCCGGTGATGGAGAAACCACTGGCGGCACGGGCTGGTCTCGGCTGGCAGGGCAAGCACACCAACCTGGTCAGCCGCCGTCATGGATCCTGGACCTTTCTGGGCGCGATCTTCACCACCCTCGACCTGCCGCAGGATGCGCCGTCAGGGGATCACTGCGGCTCCTGTCGCCGCTGCCTGGACATCTGTCCGACCGCTGCGTTTCCGGCGCCCTACCAACTGGATGCCACGCGTTGCATCGCCTATCTGACAGTGGAACATCAGGGCCAGATTCCGGACCGGTTCCGGACCGCCATCGGCAATCGCATCTTCGGCTGTGACGATTGTCTGGCGGTCTGTCCGTGGAACCGTTTCGCGACCGAAAGCCGCGATGCGCGACTGGAGATGCGGGAAGATCTGCACCTGGCGCCCCTGGCCGAACTGCTGACGCTGGACGATGCCGCCTTCAGGAAGCGATTTGCCGGAACGCCGGTGAAGCGGCTGGGGCGGGCGCGGTTCCTGCGCAATGTCCTGGTGGCCGCCGGGAACGCAAACGATCCGGGCCTGTTGCAGCAGGTCCGGTCATTGCTTGGTGACGAGTCTCCGCTGGTGCGGGGCATGGCGGTCTGGGCGCTCGGCCGGTTTGGCGATGCCACGCTCTTCCGTGCGGAGGCTCGGGCGCGACAGGCGACCGAACCGGATGCCGGGGTCAGGGCTGAATGGGATGCTGGGCCAAAAGGTTAGCCTGAAACGTTCGGACCGGTCAGGCGGCGCTGCGCCGTCTGCGGCCCTTGCGGTCAGCACGATCACTGGTCCGGTCAGCACTGGCGGGCGGCGCGATCAGCGGGCCCAGCCGATCGATGATCTGTTCCATCTCCGGGCGTGGTCCGCGCGCGTGGCTGTCGATGGCGTCACGCATGGCGCGCACATGCTCCGGCGTGGTGCCGCAGCAGCCGCCGATGATTCGGACGCCGCAGTCCATGGCAAGGCGCGCATAGTCCGCCATCAGTTCCGGTGTGCCCGTATAGACGACGCTGTCGCCGCGAATCTGCGGAATGCCACAGTTGGCCTTGGCCACCACGACATGATCCCCGGTGGGCATGTCGCGGATGGCGAGCAGCAGGTCGGAAGCGCCGACACCGCAGTTGGCGCCAAAGGCGACCGGTGCTTCCGCCAGGTTGGCCGTGACGGTTGCAAGGTTCGCCGGCGGCAGCCCCATCATGGTGCGCCCGGCGGTGTCGAAGCTGGCAGTGTAGACATAGGGCAGGCCGACGCTGATCGCGGCTTCCGCGGCAGCCTGCATCTCCTCCGGCGCGGACATGGTCTCGATCCAGGCGACGTCTGCGCCGCCCGCCTTCAGCCCGGTGATCTGGTCGGTGAAGGCCGCGACGGCATCCTCGTAGGTCATCGATCCCAGCGGCACCAGCAGTTCCCCGGTCGGGCCAACGGACCCGGCAACGATGACAGGGCGACTCACTTCGGCCACGACTTCCCGGGCCAGTGCTGCGGCGGCCTGGTTCAGTTCCACAACCCGGTCCTGCAGGTCGTGAAGCTTCAGGCGAAAGGCCGTGCCGCCGAAGCTGTTGGTCAGGATGATGTCCGAACCGGCCTCGACGAAACCGCGGTAGAGCGCGCGCACCTTGTCCGGTTCGGCAATGTTCCAGTCCTCCGGCGCGTGACCGGCAGGCAGCCCGAGGGCGAACATGTTGGTTCCGGTGGCACCATCGGCCAGCAGCACGTCCCGTTCGGCAAGCAGTTTCTCAAGCACGGCGATACCCATCCTGATGACATGTAGATTTCTTTATATGTCATGTCCTGCAGAATCGCCTGTCCTGTTTGCGAACGAAGGCGCTGCCAATGCGACAGCCGGTGACCGGCGTCCTGTTTCAGGTGCCGAACCGGGGCCGCAGTTCCGTCTCGATGTCTGCATCGGGCAGGCGCACGATCGCACAGGTCCCCTGCCCGGGCCGGCTCTCCAGCGTCAGCGTGCCGCCGTGGCGTTCCACAAGTTCGCGGGAGATGGTCAGGCCCAGCCCGGTACCATGATTGACCTTGCGCGCCACACCGGCTGACTGCGCCTGCCGGAACGGGTCGAATACCAGTGCCAGATCAGCAGGATCGATACCGACACCATTGTCGCTGATGATCAGCAGCAGGGTGCCTGCCTCGTCCAGTTTCCAGGTCAGGCGCACCTTTCCCCCCTCCGGCGTGAACTTGATGGCGTTGGATCCGAGGTTGATCAGCACCTGCTTCATGCGGAACGGGTCGAATGTCGCCCGGACGCCCGCCGCGGACATCAGATCCAGCCGCAGGTGCTTGCGGTCCGCCAGGGGGCTGAGGACCTTGCGCACCTGCCCCAGAAGCCCTTCGAGGTTCGCCCTTTCCGGCGTCACGGCCAGGTTCTGTTGCTCCACGCTGGACATGTCGAGCAGGTCATCAACGAGACGCAGCAGGTGACGTCCGCTGCTGGAGATGTCGCCGACGTAGTCTTCATAACGCCTGTGACCGATCGGACCGTGGACCTGCTGCTGCATCAGCTCGGAAAACCCGATGATGGCGTTGAGCGGGGTTCGGAGCTCATGGCTCATCGAATCGAAGAACCTCGACCGGGCTTCGCTCTGGCTGACCGCGCGGGCACGCGCCTCTTCCAGATTGTCGGCCATTTCCTGCAGTTCCGTGGATCGCATCAGGGCCGCGGAGAGACGGCGGTGAGCATCGCGTCCGAGAATCAGCAGGTAGAGACCATAGAGCGGGTAGGTGACTGAACCGAACGCCGCCAGTTCCGAGTCGTAATGCAGCATCACCGCTTCCGCGCCGGTCACGACGGCGACCGCCGGGATCAGAAAGACGAGCATGTGCGGTCCCAGGTTGACCAGATACGTGGTCAGATGACCCAGGATGACAATCATCACCAGCGCCTGGACCGCGACATTGTCCTCCGACCAGGCGGCGAACATGAAACTGATCCAGACCATGCCGTTCAGCAGGTAGAGCAGGGTCATGCGCCAGCGCCAGGGCCGTACCCGGAACAGCTGCGGATCGGTTCCCTGAAGCCGCCGACCGGTCAGGATCATGGCTGGAACCCAGATGATGAAGACCGCATACCAGATCCAGATGCGCCCCGGGTGGGCCGCGTCGAAGAGTGCGAGCGGGGAATCCAGGAAGATGCAGAGGACAAGGCCGAAGAAGGCGGCACTGTAAGCGTCGATCTGACACTGGCGGGCGAGCATCAGCAACTGCTGGCGCTCCACGGCCTCCCGGTCGATCAGCAGGCCACCGATACGGCGGCGCATGCGGTTGAAACGCCTGCACCAGTCTCGCCAGGCCCGCGACATGCCGGTGGCACCTGTCTCAGTCATCGGTCCCGGCCTCATGCCGGTCCAGCAGGGCACCGGGCAGGGACAGGGTCACGGTGGTTCCCAGCCCGACTTCGCTCTCGATCCGCAGACCGCCGCCGTGCAGTTCCACCATCTCGCGCGATACAGCCAGACCGAGGCCGGTACCGCTGCCATGCTGTCGCGTCAGTTCGCGGGGCTTTGCGTGGGCCATGGGATCGATGATCCGGGCGAGATCCTCCGGCGTGATGCCGACCCCCTCATCATGCACCGAGATGACCAGGGTATCACCCGGCCGTTTCTCCGCCGAGACTCTGACACGACCGCCGGGATCGCTGAAGTTGATCGCGTTGCTGCCGATGTTGACCAGCACCTGCAGCATGCGGATCGGGTCGAGGGAGACCCGTGTGCTGCCGGGGATGTTCAGAACGAAATGAATGTCCTTTTCCCGTGCGGCTGGCAGCAATGCCGCGCTTGCCTCCTCCAGCAAAGCGTCCAGTTCGACCTCTGCGCGCCGGATCTCCATGCGCTGGTGATGCGCACTCGAAAGGTCGAGGAGGTCGTTCACCAGTTGCAGCAGGTGATGGCCACTCTTGTGGATGTCCCGTGCATACTCGCCATAGCGCTGGGACCCGAGCTCGCCGTGAATCCGGTGCGTCATCATCTCGGCGAATCCGATGATCGCGTTCAGGGGCGTGCGCAGTTCGTGGCTCATCGACGCGAAGAATCTGTACCGGGCCTGACCTGCATCAACCGCCTCCGCGCGGGCGACCTCCAGATCGTTGGCCATGCTCTTCAGTTCCGCACTGCGTCGCAGGCTCGCCCCCAGACGCCGGTTCGCATCGTAGCCCAGCACCAGCAGGTAGACGCTGAATATGGGAAACACGACGCTGATCAGGGTGGCGATGTCGGAGGGCTTGCCCAGCAGCAGGATCTCGCTGAACACGGCGACGGTGATCGTCGTCGTCAGGAACGACAGCAGGTGTGATCCCAGATTGACCAGATAGGTGGTCAGGTGTGCGATGACGACCAGCAGCACGAATGCCTGTGTGGCAGCACCATCCTCCGCCCATGCGAAGTGCAGCAGCAGGCTCCAGAGGATGCCGTTTGCGCCGTAGAGCGCCATGAACACGAACCGCCAGCGGCGCAGCGAGAAGTCCTCCGGTGCGCGCTTCAGCAGCCAGGTTCCCGTGACGAACATGATCGGTGACAGGCAGATGAACAGGACAAACCACGTGATCGCGCCCGGCGCGGATTCCTCGGTCGCCAGCAACGTCGTCAGGCTCAGGACGGCGGTGATCATGCCTCCGAACACGATCCGCGTCATGCTGTCGACGCGGATACGCCGGGCCATCATCAGGATCTGCCTGCGCTCTATTTCCGGCGCATCAAGCACGCCGCGCAGCAGCCGTGCGAATGGCGCTGCGTCAATCAGGGCCGAGCGTGGGGCGGGATTGACCGGTTGCATACCTGCAATCCTGCACGGCAGGCGGAAAGAAAAGGTAAATCTCAAGGACTTGTGGCTGCAGGTTGCAAGCCGGTCGGATTGGTCGCAGGTCAGCCAGATCAGGCTGGCCCCATCCCGATCCGCTCATCGCGGCGGCGCAGCCAGTGAATCACCGGCAGGGCAAGCAGCACCATCCAGAACTTCCCGACGATCTGACCGGACAGGAAGTCGAGACTGCCGAAGGCGAGATAGAGGAAGATGACGCTGTCGACCAGCAGCCCGACGATGCTGGAGAGCACGACCGCGAGCATCAGCCGTTTCTTCTGCAGGGGGGTATAGACAGCCATGTCCGCCCCCTCCGACAGGAAGAAGGCGAAGGCGGAGGCGAAGACCAGCGCCGGGGGAGCCACCATGCCTGACAGGACAGCGCCGGCGACGATCGCGCCCAGCGCCCAGCCAGGGCCGAGACGGCG
>Ga0209475_10002105_pt1 | contig 21300 bp, 17 predicted proteins | sample tdDd471_FD_187128 | JGI IMG/M metagenome (GOLD analysis project Ga0209475, IMG submission 187128) | Marine sediment microbial communities from the Atlantic coast under amendment with organic carbon and nitrate - tdDd47.1 (SPAdes)... | ecosystem: Environmental > Aquatic > Marine > Coastal >... | reverse complement strand
GGCGCATTTGTCGCCATTCCGGGCAGTCAGGTATACGATGAGAGTTTCAGCAACATCACCAGAAGGGGCTATTTTGATGCATCGGACACAATACTGGCGCAGGCATATTTGGCATTGAAGACCATGGGGGCTCCATCACGGATCGGCACGACATACTATACAGTTGTAGATTCCGCCCGGCTTACCTTAACGGATATCGAATCGCTATCAGAGTACATTGTCCCCGGAACATGGGAGGATTTTTCCGACGCCACGCTAAGCCCCGACGGCAGCATAATAGCGGTGGAAGTCCCGGATGAAATAGTCGCCGTTCTTCCCGATGGCACGGTAACCGGGCGCTACCCGGGGCGAGCCGCCACTTTTGGCCCGGACAACAAACTTGCGGTGGGGGACGACCATGGCAATGTAAAGATTTACGAGCCCGGCGCGTCTCCTGCTTCGGTGCAGTTTACCGCCACCATTCCCCTGTGGATCAGCAAACTGTGGTTTACCCCTGACGGAGAAAAGATTGTTATTGATAACCGTTTGGGAATGGAAGTCTTTGACGCCAACACCGGCGTCAGAAACGCGGTATATCCCAACGCCGACACGTTTAAGACAACGCTGTTTGCCAGAAATGCGGATTTCCTCGTTATCCAGCAATCCGGCATGTACGCCTTTCGCGCCCCCGACGCCGTGCACCTGGGCCCCATAGGGCTGGAAAACACCAGTATTACCGCCATTGCCCTGTCGGATAACGGACATGTGGCGGCATCCTCTCACTTTTCAACCGCCAACCTCCATAGCGTGGCGACAAATACCCTGCGGTGCGTCCATGAAAATCCCGACGGCTCATACCTGGACACATTGAAACTGTCCCCGGACGGTTCCCTGCTTGTGACGGTAACCGGGCGCAACGACAACATACTGAATTTCGTGGACACCACAACCTGCCTGGAGTCTTCAGAAATTATCCTGGAGGGCAGCATCGAAAACATGGAGTTCACAGCCGACGGAAGCAAGCTGGTTGTTGCAGAGGAAAGACTCATAACAATCATTGACATGGCACAGCCGGTTCCCGCCATCAGTTCTTCCTGCATGTGTGATCAATATCATTATCAGATCGGCAGGATAGCCCCCAATCACGACGCCTCTGTCATCTATTATCCGTTTATTGACGACCTGTACTCCATCCGGGTTGCAGACTGTGTGGTTAACCGGGAGACCATTCCCTCCCCGGGTGCATACATCAGGGCGATTTCATTTGATGCCACCGATAGCATTCTTGCGGTTTTGCTGGGAAACAACAAGGTGCAACTGGTCAACATAACCGACGGCCAGATGTTTGCCGAACTTGACACCCCCACGCGCCTTATCCGCATAACGCTTTCTCTTGATGGCAAAACACTTTTCGGAGTACGGGAGAACGGCGAAGCCATTGTGTGGGACATTTCCAGCCTGCTACCAACGGAATGAAAATGAAAGATACCGGCCCAGCCATGGTAAAATTACATATTTCGATATTTTGGGGCCCGCTGCTTTTCTCTCTCATATTCTTTAGCTGCGGCCCTGCAGGTCAGCAGCCATCGGACATTGACGGAGATGCAACGCTGCACTGTAGTGCAGATCAGTGTTTCATCGATGGTCGCTGCATTGCCGCCGGAACCGACAGCTTTGGGCACTACTGCCTGTACTGCGACCCGGAACGCAACCCCGAAGGCTGGTCCCGGTATCAAAGCCACCACATGCGCATCTGCCGCCCCTCCAGGGGCGAATGCGACCCGGTGGAATTCTGCGAAGGCCAAACCGACGACTGCCCAGAGGACAAACACAGCGCCGATGATACCCCCTGCGGCAGTTTCAACCTCTGTCTTGATCAAAACACCTGTCAGCAGGGACACTGCCTGCCCACATTGCCGCCGGCGCTGGAATGCCCGGAGCGTATGCGTTGCGACCAGGGAAGCCAGTCCTGCGTATGCAAAGACAATTTCACCGGGGAAAACTGCGAAGAATGCGCCGAAGGCCTCCACGGGGAACAATGCGATTTATGCGACGATCCGGCCTATACCGGCTTATCCTGCGATATCTGCAGCCCGGGGTATTATTACGATGCAGAGCAGCGCGGCTGCATATCATGCCCGGTCAACTGTCTGCACGGCGTCCCGTCCTGTGCCGGGGGAGATGATCCGCCCTGCACCTGTAACCATGGATGGACCGGTATTATCTGCGACCGCTGCGCCGATAACTTTATCGGTGACAACTGCGATCAGTGCAAAAGAGGATACGCAGGACTCCACTGTGACAGGTGCGACTATTATTTCACAGGACCGGACTGTGGCGAATGTATCCAGTACCATACCGGGGAAGACTGCCGGGAGTGCGAGACGAACCGCACCGGCCCCGGATGCTATCACTGCATACCCGGGTACACCGGCGACAACTGTGACCGCTGCGCCCCGGGGTTTACCGGCGACACCTGCGATCAGTGCAAACCGGGACATGAAGGAGCCCACTGCATACCTTCCCCGGATTGCGTGCATGGCGAGGTTCAGGGCACTGTCTGCGTGTGCGAAGAGGGATGGTTCGGCAGCCGCTGCGACCATGATACCCTGATATTGCCCGCCTGCCTGCCCACCGGCGGCATCTGTTATCGTGACATTGAATGCTGCGCCGGAGCCTATTGCAGAGGCGCTATCCGTGACGATCCCGGTACATGCGCATCCGGAGGAACCCAAATGCTGCCCAAGGGAGCATTATACGGATTTTCTCCCTGCGGAAATTACGTGGTAATCAAATATCAGGACAATCAGAAACCCGCAGCCCTTGCATTTTTGGACATCGGGGATCTTGGCTCCCGGCATGCCATCACCCTTCCTCCAGACATATATGATTGGGACGTAAATCTGGCGGAAGATCTGCTGTTGCTGGGGGGCCATGATTCCCTGCCATGGCTTAAACAACTCTCCACCGGAGACACCATTCTTGTTCTGGATACCCCGATTCCCTTATCAGGCATTTCCCCCACAGGCCGATATCTGCTTCCCTGGACCGGAACATATGCGCAGCCGCAAAACTGGGTATGGTACAACCTGTATACCGGTGAATTCCACGCGCTGCCGGAATACGAGAGCTATGTACCGCAGACGCCTGGCGGCGATCCCGCCTGTATGTCATATTATTACCGGCAGGGCGATATGATCATGAGTCCCGATGATTCCCGCTTTGTATTTGCCAATCTTCTGATGCTGTATTCCGGCAGCAGCGAGGATGAATACAGCTATGACTGCTATTACTCCGCTTATCCCGAAACGGCAACCCTGCAGGTTTCCCTTACCGATGACTTGCAGTGGCAATGCACCGGCGGAAACTGGCACCAGTACACCGGTATGTTCTACAACCGTAGCGGTGATCTTATCGCCATGACCACCGATTCCGGCCGCGAAATCATCCTGCTGAACAACGATTGCAGCCTCCATGCCCGTTATCCCGGCAGGTCTGCCTCCTTTGGACCCGACGGCGAAATAGCCATTCTTACCAATGACGGCCTTATCAGCATGTACGTTCCCGGTGAAAACGCCCCCTATACTCAGTATTATGTTGCTGATCGTTACCACGCCACAAACATTGCCCTGTCCCCGGACGGCACTCTGCTGGCGGTGGAGCGCTCCGACGGCATACTGGTATGCGATGCCACCAACGGACAACACCTGGTGTTCCGGCAATGGGACTGATATTACCAACAGAGGAAATCGTTATGAAATCAACGTCATTGCCGCAGCTGTTTTTCCCGCTGCTTCTGTCCCTTATGTTTTTTGCCTGTAGTACTGCAGGTCAGCAGCCATCGGACATTGACGGTGATGTGACGCTGCACTGCGATGCCAGCCAGTGTTTCATTGAGGGTCAGTGCATTGACGCCGGCACCGACAGCGACGATCATGACTGCCTGTACTGCAACCCGGATCTCAACCCCGAAGACTGGTCACGGTATCAACGCTATCACCGGCGGGTGTGCCGTCCCACAACCGGCGAATGCGACCCTGCGGAATCATGCGACGGCAAACACGACGACTGTCCTGTGGACACACACGCCTTTGACGGCAAGGCCTGCGGAAGAATTCTGTCCTGTCAAATATCCAGCGAGTGTCGGGGCGGGCAATGTATACCCACCGATGAACGGATTCAGTGCCCCGACCGGATGGCCTGCAATGAAGAAACCTGGTCCTGTGAATGCAAGGAAAACTACACCGGAGATTACTGTCAATACTGCAACCCCCCTTTTACCGGGGAAAATTGCGAACAGTGCGAAGAGGGATACGAAGGTGAACATTGCGACCTGTGCGCCGACACCCATTTCCATCCTGACCCGGACAATCGGGAATGTTTTCCCTGCCAGGACTGCGGCGAACACGGCCAGGTCAGTTGCGGGGAACACGGCGACGGCTCCTGTATATGCGACACCGGATGGAGAGGGTATGCCTGCCAGTGGTGCGCCACGAATTTTACGGGTGAACACTGCGACCAATGTATCCCGTTTTATACCGGTGAATACTGCGACCAATGCCTTCCCCACAGAACCGGGCCCAATTGTGAGGAATGCGTCATTGGCTTTGAGGGAGAAAACTGCGACCAGTGCAGCGAAAATTACACCGGCGAAAACTGCGACCAGTGCGCCCCGGGCTTTGAGGGCCCGCACTGCATGCCGTCACCGGATTGCGTCCATGGCGAGCTTCAGGGCACTGTCTGCGTGTGCGACGAGGGCTGGTTCGGCAGCCGTTGCAATTACGATGAACTCATTCTGTCGGCCTGTGCCCCCCTGGGCGGCACATGTTATCACAACTATGACTGCTGCGGAGTTGCCTGGTGCGATTTTCAGGACGTTTACCGCAACGAAGGCGTGTGTATGACCGGCCGGGACCAGGATGCAGCTGAAATTGGAATCCTGCGGGGATTTTCTCCCTGCGGCTCTTATGTGGTGCTTTCATTTTATTTCAAGCCCAAGGGCTATGTTTTCCTTGATGTTGAGACGCTTGACAGCGTGCGTGTCCTCAATCTGCCTCTGGACACCGATGACTACGACGCCAATTTTGCCGAAGACCTGCTGCTGCTGACTTCCCGCACCGGCAATGGCGAAGTGCGCCGTATTTCCACAGGACAAACCCTCTTCGAATTGCCCGCCGAATGGACTCACACAAAACTTTCACCCGCAGGGCGATACCTTCTTCCCGGGCGTGCAGATTCTGAGGAGTGGTCATGGTATGACATGGTGAGCGACCAGTTCAGGCAGCTTCCCGCCGGCGACACCTATATTCCCCCACCTGGCGGCAATATCTGGGAATGCGGCTCATATTTTAATTATGAACGCATACGCAAACTGGTCATGGCGCCCGACGAAACCTCATTTGTGCAGGCCAATATTCTGGGCAAAGAGTCGGGATCACCCTCCGGTGAATTCGGCGAACAGTGCCTGCCCATCTGGACCCCGCAGGAAGGAACGCTTTCCAGGGTCATCACCGACACCTTTGCGGTAACCGTGTTTCCCGACAACTGGAAGGAATGCAGCACCCTGGTGTACAATAAAGACGGCAGCATGCTTGCCATGGCAACCACTAAAAATGAAATAGTCCTTTTTGACAACAATGGCGCAACCATTGCCCGGTATCCGGGCCATGCCGCCGACTTTGGTCCTGACGGGGAAATCGCCATCCTTGTCAGTGAATCCACCGCAACCATGTATATACCGGGAGAAGAGACCCCCTATCTGGAATTCAATGTAAGCGGCGGACGTTATGCCCGGCATATCGCCCTTTCACCGGACGGCAACACCCTGGCGGCAACCCGGATACCGGGTATCGCGGTATACAATGCCCGCACCGGAGAACTGCAGGCATTCCGCCCGTGGAGATAATCACTCCCCGCTGTGGAAATAAAACACGCCCTTGAGGTCTTCGGTGCTGCTGATGGCGGTGCGTTGCCCGGTTTTTTCCCGGAAGGACAGGGCCTTGAACTGGTAGTACATGCCCTCTTCCAAAGCCGGGCCGCCGTAGGTAAGACTCACGGTTTCTTCGCCGGATACGGGACCGATTTCGGTTTGCCATATTTCGGTGCCAAAGGCGTCAAACACCCGCACTTCGTAGCCGTCTTCGCTGCTGTCGTCGGCCCATGTAAACACCGGCGTGGCCGTGGCGATCATTTCCGGGCCGTCGGCTCCGGGACTTGTCACCGCCAGTGCTTCGGTGACCTTGAAACCTTCTTCAAGCGTCACGGTGTTGCCGCTTGTGGGGTCCGGCACTTCGATATGCACGATGTTTGTGCCGCCAATGGTCTGGTCCGGGTCACGGACCAGGTCGTCGTTTTCAAAGGCGGCCAATATCACATAGCGGCCGTCGGGTACGTCTTTTATGGTGAAATCCGTGCCGATATCGGCAACCCGCAGGCCCGGCGGCACGGTGCCCCGGGCGGCATCCTCCACAAAGGTGCTTTCCACGGCCAACACCACGCTTGTCACGGCGTCTCCCGGGGCGTTGACGATCTGCACCTTGCCCGAAACCGTGCTGAGGCTGCGGTCCGCCGCCCCAAGATCGACCCCGTCGGTGACTTCTCCGGCGGTGACCGTGGCGCTGGCAGGATCAAGCTGGACCCCGGCGGCATAGCCCCGGACCGTCCAGGCCCCGGCGGGAACATTGAATATGGTGTAGTCGCAGTCGCCGTTGCTTAATCCGCTATAGGCTGTGCTCCCGGCTTCCGCCACCACCAGCACCCCGGCGCAGACCGGCGCATTAATGGAACCGGTTATGGCGCCCCGGGTGGTGATATCCCCGGGGATAGGCAGCAGCATCACCGTGGTGACGGCACTCTGTACAACCCAGCCATCGTCACCCGCAAGGGCGCTGTGTGCATCAAAGGGGATAGCGGGGCGCAGGGCCGTGGGGAAATTCTGATACCCGGCGGCCTGCACCCGCAGACTTACCGACAGTGCCACCGGCGTGCCGTCCGGTTTTCGGACAGCGGGAATCGCCAGACTGAACACACCGTCACTATCGGTTTGTACCGAGGTGCCCACCGGCGCGGAATTGACATCCATGACCTGTACCAGGGCATCGGCAACGCCGCTTTCATCGCTGGCATCCAGCACCGTGCCCCGTACCATCACCGGCAAAAAGCAATGGGGATCGCTGTTTTGCACCGGGGCGCAAACCTGTCCGTCTTCGCAGTCGGGATTCTGAAGGTCGCAGATCCCGGAATCCTTTTCATCGTCGTCGCCGCAGGATACCGCCAGCAGCATCGCCATCAACATTAAAGACGCAATTTGCCAGAGTTTCATGTATTTATTCCCTTGCTATTCACATCAATTTCGTGTGCTCATCCCTAGAAACTATGCCTCATATGGGAGCTGTCAACCCCTCTTATATTGGAATTACCCCAATTATCCTTGACCCCGCAGGCAACGTCTGTAGTATTGACTCCGTATGACACATATCGAGACGCTCAGAGGGAACGGGGTATACCATGAGTTTAAAAAATGCTGCCACATCAACGGGGAACCTGAAAAGCGTGCAGGTGGGGTTATATGATCTCTTCATATTTATCCTGAGCATGTACTCGGTTATTGCCCTGGCCATTGAAATGACCGTGCCGTTGCCCCCGGAGGTCAAGGCACTGATACAGGACATTGATTTTCTTATCTGCCTGATGTTTCTGGCGGACTTTTCCGTGCGGCTGTACACCGCCCCCAGCAAGCTGGGCTATCTGAAGTGGGGCTGGATCGACCTTGCCTCCAGCATTCCCATGATAGACGCCTTCCGGGCCGGGCGCATGATGCGGGTCATACGGATTTTAAGGCTTCTGCGGGGCGTGCGTTCATTGCGTTCGGTATTCAAATATGCCCTGCGCAAGCGCACCCAGAGTATTTTTCTGTCTGCGGGCATCCTGAGCTTTGCCATGCTTACCTTTTCCTCCATCGCAATTTTGTGCTTTGAAAACGTGCCCGGAGCCAACATAACCACCGCCGGGGATGCCCTGTGGTGGGCGCTGACCACCATGACCACCGTGGGCTACGGCGACCGGGTGCCGGTCACCATGGAGGGCCGTATTATCGCCAGTATGCTCATGATTACCGGAGTTGGTTTGTTCGGTACCTTTACCGGGCTTGTGGCCTCGTGGTTTGTGGACGTGAATGAAAAGGAAGAACTTCAGCAATTACGCGAAATCAATCTCCGCCTCGCCCGTATTGAAGCCTGCCTGCCGGAAAATGATGAACAACGGCGTTCATGCCTCGGGGGTTGAAGCGGAAAGCTGCTCGATAAAGCGGTACAGCCACCACATAAAACCAATGGTGATAAGCACTTCAATAATCAGCATGGCAACAATCACCCACACCATTGCCCCCGAAAGCAACGTCCCCTGCCCCCGGGCCGCGGCATACATACTGAACTGAGCCACCATAAAAATAACCACCATGGGCACCGTCAGCCAGTACATCATGGCCCGCAGCACCCCCACAACCCGCCCCTGGGCCTCCGGCGGCAGGACCAAAAACCGGTCTTTACGGGGCATATTTATGTGCTTGGGGGGAATATGGCTCACTCCCCAGGCAATACCGTACATCATGGCGGCCAACCCCAGGGCGGTCAGGGGAACCAGCAGCCAGTTGCCCCAACTTGCGGCTCCCCAGCGATCCGGGATACCCGCGGCATCGAAGTGCATTGGGATGCGATCCGGCAGATGATCGAACACCCACAGAGACCAGCCCCACAACACCGCCAGCATTCCTCCGTTCAACAGATGGGCACAGCGGTTATATGTGTTCATGATTATTCCCGGGCAAAGGGTTCGAGATTTTTCAGCTTCTTTTTGAGCTTTGTCATGGAGGCCACCATGGCAGGACCATCGCTTGCGGGATCGAGCTTGGATTCTCCGGCGCTGCGGTCAAGATGATGCACCGACATGTTACCGATACGCAGCCCCAGCTTTTGAGCCGCCAATACCCACAGGCTGGGGGTTAAAAAGCCTTCGGGCTCCACGTGTTTGGTAATGTGCCGCAGGGCGTCGCCCCGCCACAGTTTGAAGGCGCACTGGGGGTCTGTGGTTTTCATGCCGTGCAGCACCCGCCCCATAAAGCGCAAAAGTTTGTCACCGCCAAGAGCGGACATCCGGGGGTCTTTTTTACGGCGCACGCCGCTGATAACATCGTACTGACCGCTGCGGGCCATTTCCAGCATGGGCGGCAGATCTTCCATGTTGAACTGGCCGTCGCTGTCTATGGTGAGCACCCAGTGGGCGCGGCTGTATTCAACTGCGGAATTCATGGATATGCCGTAACCCTGATTATCCTCGAAACGCAGATACAGCAGCCGGGGTTCCCGGTCGGCGATCTGGGCAAGGAGATCTTTGGAACCGTCGGTGCTGCCGTCGTCCACCATAAGCAACTCAAAGGGTTCTTCCATGTCGTACAGCACCGTCAGCCAGTCCCGCACCACATCGGTCAGACCTTCGGCCTCGTTGTAGCAGGGGGCGCAGACCGCCACGGCGGGAAATCCTTCGTTGAGTTGTTGGGTCGCGACGGTATCGGTGCTCATGGTATGTCCGTGTATGCTAAGGGGTCAACGTGCTGCGCAATCCTTCCATAAGGGGGATACGGGCCTCAAAGCCAAGGGCATCCCGGGCCAGGGCGGTATCCGCTACGGCGTGGATCAGTTCCTCGGGCCGGGCCGGTTCAAAGCGTCGCGCCGGAACATAGTCCAGAATATCCTGAAGCATGTCCACAAGCGCCATAATACTTGTTCCCGTTCCTGTGCCAACATTGCACACTATACCAGAGCTTTCCGGATTTGCCAAAGAATGTAAAAACGCCGCTGCGGCGTCTTCCACATGCAGGTAATCCCGGGTCTGCATACCATCGCCAAATATGGAGACCTGACCCCGGTTGCGGATGGCGTCGGCAAAAATGGTTATGACACCCACATAGGGGCTGAGCCGTTGGCCGGGGCCATAGGTATTAAACAGCCGCAGGCAGTGCCAGGCGATACCCATACGGTTGCAGAGAATCCGCACTTCATGCTCCGCCGCCAGCTTGGTGACGCCGTAGGGACTCTGGGGAAAAGGCATCTGTGTTTCCGTCAGCATATCGGCGTCAAAGGCTTCTTCGTACACCGCCATGCTGGAGGCAAAGACCACATGTCGCACCGATGAATGAGACAGGTTGGAAAGCAGGGCCACAGTGCCCATAAGATTGGTGCGGGCGTCGTCCACTGCCCGGTCCATGCTGCCCCGCACCGTCACTTTGGCCGCCATATGCACCACGGCGTCGGCGTGATTCAGCCCCTGAGCCAGGGCCCGGGGGTCCAGAATGCTGCCCTGCACAAAGTCCGCTTCTGCGGGGACATTGTCCAACAGGCCGGTGCTGAGATCGTCCAGCACCGTGACTTCGCACCCGGCGTCCAAAAGCGCACGAACCACATGGTGGCCGATAAACCCTGCCCCGCCGGTGACCAGCACCCGTTGGTAATGAGGTTGCATAGGCGTTCTATTCCTCGTCTTCCTCATCGACCTGGAGATGATAGCCCAGGCCGATAAGGCTGTTTTTCACGGTCTCGCCATCCAGCCTGATGCCGGTATGGGGCAGCACCACACAGTTTTCCATGCTGCCTGTTCCCAGCACTTCACTGCCAATCATCACGGCGCAGTTGCGCATACTGACACCGCTATGCACGATGGCGTTAAAGGCGCTATAGCCTTCGGGTTTCTGTTCCGGCAGCAGCGTCATTGCGGTCATGTTGGCCCGCCACAAATCCGCCGGGGTATTGATATTCACGTCCGCCTGCACGCATTCGCTGTGCATAACGGTGTGACCGTTGTCAATGAGCATTTGCAAAGCTTCGGTAAGATCTGCGGGTTGTTCTTTTTCAAAAAACTGCCACACCGTTGGCGCAAAGAGATACACGCCCACGCCCTTGAGGTCTGTGTTTGGATTCTCCGGTTTTTCCTCCACCCGCTGCACACTGCCGTCGGCAGAGGTATAGACCGCAAAGTTGTCCTTTACCCGGTCAGGGTTTTCTTCCCGGGAGGTCACGATCACTGCGGCGGCTTTGTGTTCTTCCAGGGTGGCCAGCATATTTTTGAATGCCTCCATCCTGGGCATAAACCAGATATCGCCCAACACCGTAAGAAAGGGCTTTTTGAACCATTCTTCCTTTGCGGCGGTCAACAGGGCGTCGGTGATGCCAAGGGGTTTCTGTTGAACATACTGCACCAAAGAGGCGCCGGACATCTGGCCGGATTCCTCGCCGCCGCGCCACACGCCCCGGGCCACGGCGTTTTCGATTTCCTCTTCGTCTTTTATATTGTTCACCACCACAAAGTGTTCGCAGCCAACCTTGTACAGGTGTTTCACCTGCCGCACCAACACCGCCTGATCCAGCACCGGCAACAGCACCTTGGGGCTGTCGATACCGCATTCCTTCATGCGCTGCCCGTTACCCGCCGCAAGAATAACCGCTGTAACCTGATTCCACTGTGTGCTTCCCACGATGCACCCTTTGTTCCGTGGGGATATCGTCCTGTACAACATGCGAAATACCGGCACGCTGCCGGTTTCCGCCTTTGAAAAACGTTACCCCCGGTGATGTCGGGCCGGTGAGAATCGCCGCACCGGCGCTGTGTCAGCCGATAACCGTGCCCAGCCAGGTGATGGCGGCTCCATGGACGCTTTCATACACGCCGGGGATAATGCCAAGCAACACCGTTGCCAGGGTGGCTACGCCTATGGTTATAGCAAGCGCCGGGGGAATTGACAATGCTTTCGCACCCTCGAACTGCGGTTCGATGTACATCTGTCGCACAATACGCAAATAATAATACAGGGAAATGGTGGAGTTCACCGCTGCCACGGCAACCAGCCAGTGGAATCCGCCTTTGGAGGCCACGGAGAACAGGAAGAACTTGCCCACAAATCCCGACAGGGGCGGAATGCCCGCAAGGCTGAACAATCCCAGCATCATGGCCAGGGCGATCAGGGGATTGGTCCGCGACAGGCCCCGGTAATCCGCAATGGTTTCGCGGCCGGTCTGGTTGCTGTACCACACGATAACGCCAAAGACCGCCAGGTTGGTGAAGACATAGACCACCAGATAATAGAGCATGGCCGGGGGGCCGGCAGGGTCTGGCCCCAAAAATCCCATAAGAATATAGCCTGCCTGGGAAATGGCGCTAAAGGCCATAAAGCGTTTGATGTCGTGCTGCACAATGGCGATGATATTGCCCACGGTCATGGTGGCGGCGGCAAACAGGGCGATCAAAAGCCCCCAGTCGCCAATGTAACTGCCCAGCATCCGATAGAACACCTGGAACAAAAAGGCCAGTCCCGCACCTTTGGAAGCCACGGAAAGATAGGCGGTGACCGGTGCCGGAGCGCCTTCGTACACATCGGCGGCCCAGAAGTGGAAGGGCACGATGGTGAGCTTGAATCCGATACCGGCAACCAGCATGGCAACCGCCAGATAAAATGCCGGGGACGGCGTAATCAGCCGGGAAATCACCCCAAGGTCGGTATGCCCGGTAAGACCAAAGAGAAGGCCCAGACCATAGAGAATAAAGGCGCTGGCCATGGCTCCGATAATGACGTACTTCAGTCCGGCTTCGCCGCTGCGGGGGTCGTCACGACGCCAGGCCGCCAGCACAAACAACGGGATCGTGGCCAGTTCCAGGGCCACATACAGGGTGATGATGTCCCGGGCGCTGATAAGATAGAGCATACCGCTGATGGTAAAGAGCAAAATGGTGTAATACTCGCCCCGGGCGCCCATGCCCCGCATCCGTGTGCCGACACGGTTATCCAGCAGATCAAGGGATATGCCCACGGTAAGAATACCGGCGATAAGGAAGCTGAGCTTGAACCACCAGGCAGCGGGGTCCATGGCAAAGCGACCACCGAACATGATGCCCTCTGCGGGCACGGATGTCATCAACACAACCACGGCGGCAAGCAGACCAATAATGGTCATGGGAGCCAGCACCCAGCGACGTTTTTCGCAGAGAAACAGATCGGTCAGCAACACCACAAAGGCGGTAACGATGACGATGATTTCAGGAAGCATAAGCATGATTCGCACCTGTTCCTTAATTCAGACCCGACAGGGTGCCGGTTGCGTGCAGCCGGTTGACCAGGGGCATGACGGAGCCTTCGATAAGATCAATAAAGAACCAGGGCATCAGACCCACAAAGGCCAACGTCAGCACCAGAATGCCGGTGGAGAATTTCTCCGGCCAGGTGGCGTCGGTGAGTTTTTCGAATTCCGGATTGGTGATGGGACCCTGGAAGACCTTTGCCAGACCCCGCAACACATACACCGCAGTCACCACAATGGACACCGTGGCGATGATGGTGAGAATCTGCATGGCCAGTCCGCTGTGCCAGGGGTTGCCAAAGAAGCCGCCCAAAAAGACGTGGGTTTCCGCCACAAAGCCCGCCAGACCCGGCAGACCCAAAGAGGCCAGACCGGCGATGTAAAACGATGTGGCAAGCCAGGGCATCTTTTTGGCAATGCCGCCCATCTCGGGAATCATCCGGGTATGGGTGCGACCATAAACCATGCCGATAAGGGCAAAGAACAGGCCCGTCATAATACCGTGGCTGAACATCTGAATCACCGCGCCCTTGAACCCCATAAGGTTCAGGCTGGCGACGCCGAACAGCACAAAGCCGCAGTGGCTCACCGAGCTGTAGGCGGTAAAGTATTTGAGGTCTTTTTGCATCACCGCGCCAAATGCGCCGTAGGTGATGTTGATGGTGGTGAGCACCAGGAAGAACATGCCCCACATCTGCGCGCCTTCGGGCAGCAGGTACACGGCGATGCGCAGGGCGCCGTAACCGCCGAGCTTCATCAGCACACCGGCGTGCAGCATGGAAACCGCCGTGGGGGCCGATGCGTGACCGTCGGGGCTCCAGGTGTGCAGGGGATACAATGCGCCGATAACGCCGAAGCCCACAAAGATCAGGGGGAAGGCCCAGCGCTGGAAATCGCTGGGATAATCGAAGTGAGCCAGTTTGGTCAGGTCAAAGGTGTGCATGCCGGAGACATGATACAGGCCCAGAATACCCACCATAATAAAGGCGCTGCCAACCATAAGCATCAGGGTCAGCTTCATGGCGGAGTATTCCTTGGGGCCGGTTCCCCAGATACCGATCAGCAGGTACATGGGAAGCACCGCCACCTCGTAGAACATGAAAAAGAGGAACAGGTCGAAGCTGAGGAACACGCCAAAGACGCCGGTGACCAGCACCAGCAGCATGACGAAAAATTCCTTGGTCCGGTTTTCCACATACCAGCTTGCCAGCACACCGGTGAAGATGATGATGCTGGTGAGAATCACCATGCCCATGGAAATGCCGTCAACCCCCACCAGATAGGTGATGCCCAGGGATTCAAACCAGGGCACGCTTTCGGTGAGATAGAGTTTGGTGAACAGCGCGGTTTTCATGGACGCCACATCCGCACTGGCGGCCTGCCAGTACAGATAGGTTGTCACCGCGGTGAGAATCAGATGCACCCCGGTGCCGCCCAAAGCGATCCAGCGGATAGCCTTCCACTGACGCGCCGGAACAAACACCAGCGCCAGCGCCGTGAGCAGGGGAATAACGATAAGCCAGCTAACTATACCCATGATGAAAACTCCTTAACCCTTACAGCATCGCCGACCAGGCGATCAACAGCACAAACAGCGCACCGGCAACAAACCAGACCGCATAGGCCTGAATCTGTCCGGTTTGCAAAAAGCTGAGGGCCGATCCCAGCGCCCGGGTTGACCATCCCGACAGGTTCATAACGCCGTCAACAATGTGGCGGTCAAACCATGCAATGGGGCGGGAAATATATCTGAAGATAATTTTGTGGGTGACAAACAGATACAGCTCGTCGATGTAGAACTTCTGCTTGATCACCCGGTAACCTGCGCCCATGGAGGTCGCCAGCTTTGCGGCGCGGTCGTTTTGGCTGCCATAGAAAAACCATGCCATGCCGATACCGATAAAGGCCAGCAGCGATGCAGGCAGGGCCACCGCAAGGTTAACGCCGTGGTGGTCCATGGGAGCGCCGATATGCACAAAGTCTGCCATGGGAACGAATCCCGCCACAACAGAAAGCACCGCCAGAATGGCCAACGGCAGCCACATGGTGACCGGCGCCTCGTGGGCATGGGACGCGCCTTCGCTGCGGGCCTTGCCCCAGAAGCTGACAAAGTAAATGCGGAACATGTAAAACGCGGTCATGCCCGCCACCAGCATACCAAGGCCAAAGATGATCCAGTGGTGATTACCCATGGCCGCCGCAAGGATTTCGTCCTTGGAGAAAAATCCCGCCAGGGGGAAAATACCGGAAATGGCCAACGTGGCGATCAGGAAGGTGATGTGGGTGATGGGCATCTTTTTGGCCAGACCGCCCATGTCCCAGATTTCGTTGGAATGCACCGCATGGATCATTGCGCCGGCTCCCAAAAAGAGCAGGGCCTTGAAAAATGCGTGGGTAAACAGATGGAACATGCTGGCGGTGTAACCCAGGGGATGCGCCATGGAGGCGACACCCAGCGCCAGCATCATGTAACCAAGCTGACTGAGGGTGGAAAAGGCCAGCACCCGCTTGATGTCGTCCTGTGTCAGGGCAATGGTGGCGGCAAAGAGACTGGTGAAAGCGCCCACATAGGCAACCACCAGCAGGGCATCCACGCTAAAGGCAAAGGCCGGGAAAAGCCGCGCCACAAGGTACACACCCGCAACCACCATGGTGGCGGCATGAATCAGAGCGGAAACCGGCGTGGGGCCTTCCATGGCGTCGGGCAGCCAGATGTGCAGGGGGAACATGGCGCTTTTACCCGCAGCACCGCAAAACACCAGTATCATGGCCGCAGTCAAAAGACCGGTACCACCGGCGGTCACCGCCGCAAGGGTCGCGGGATGGGTCAAAAAGGCAAAGTCAAAAACCTGCAGGGCTCCGCCGCCAAGGGCTGCCGCCGCCGGGGCAATGGATTGCGAAACCTGACCAAAGAGGTGATAGCCGTTGTAACCAAGAATCAGGATACCGATAAGAAAACCCAGATCCGCAAAGCGGGTGACGATAAATGCCTTTTTGGAGGCAGATACCGCCGAGGGCTTCTGGTAGTAAAAGCCGATGAGCAGAAAACTACTGACACCTACCAGCTCCCAGCAGACGTACATTTGCACGATATTGGGCGCAACCACCAAACCGAGCATGGAAAAGGTAAAGAGGTTGAGGTAGGTGAAGAAGCGTCCGTAACCGGGGTCGCCCTTCATGTAGCCGATGGAATACAGGTGCACCAGTGCGCTTACCGTGGAGACCACCACCATCAGCAGCACGGAAATCCCGTCCACCAGAACCCCCACCTTGACGGTGAGAATATCCATGTAGCGCAGCCATTCCATGGACCAGGGCACCACTGCGGGATGATCGCCGCCGGGGGGATACATATGAAAGTATTCCCAGCCAAGGGTGTAGGCCAGCGCAGCGGTAACAAACACCGCCGTTGTGGCCACGATGCCCGCCAGCTTGCCGGACAACGGCCGGATAACCAGCCCCACCAGCAGGAAGGAAATAAACGGTATCGCCGGGATCAACCAGGCGTTCCGCATGACAAAACCAAGATTGCTAAGAGATTCCATGGTTAATTCTTCATCAGGTTCATGCGGTTGACATCAATGGTGTTGCGGTAGCGGAACAGGGCCACAAAGATGGCCATGCCCACCACAACTTCGGCTGCGGCCACGGCGATAACAAAGATTGCCATGAGCTCGCCATCCACGGTTGCGGGCACCACGAATTTGTTGAACACCACAAAATTAAAGGCCGCGCTGTTGAGCATCAATTCCACGGAAAGCAGAATGCCAACGGCGTTGCGCCGGGTCAGAAGACCATAGAGGCCGATGGAAAACAGCACCGCCGACAGCACCAGCCAGTGCATAACGCCGGGGGTATGGGTGGCCAGAAACTCCATCATTGTCCACCTCCTGTGATGTCGGTAAGCTCTTCGTCCCGCAGCTGCTGCCGAGGACGGCTGACGTCCGCCTCGCCGGGCAGATCGCCGCCGGTGGTAAAGGGCTGGTCTGTGGGCGGCACTTTGCGGGCGATAACAATGCCGCCGATAACCGCCGCCAAAAGCAGCAGCGAGATAATCTCGAAGGGCAGCACATAACCCCGGGGGCCGTAATCCAGCAGCTTTAATCCAAGGGCCGCCGCATCGTTGCCCGGCTGTATGCCGCCGCGCAACAGGGGAAACTGCGAGCCCAGCAGAGCAGCCACCGTAACCGCAAGAAATCCGATGGAGGCGATGGCGCCCACGATTTTCCGCATGGGCGCGGGGTTGTCTTCCAAAAGATCCGCACTGCTGGTGAGCATGATGGCAAAGACGATCAGCACCACAATGCCGCCGACGTACACCAGAATCTGCACACCACCTAAAAATTCGTAGCCCAGCATGGCGTACAGCCCTGCGCTTGCCACCAGCACGCCCATCAGCCAGATGGCGGCCCGCAGCAGCCGCCGGGTGTTGACCACCAGCAGGGCAAGCAGCACCGCCGCAACCGACAGGGCGTAAAACATAATTGTGTACACGGCATCACCGATCATGATGCATCTCCTTCGTTGTTGTGGTTGGCCTTTTTCAGGGGTTCCACCTTTGGCATGGCCACGCCGTTAAGGGGCGTGTCTCCGCCAAAACGATCCCGGGGTTCCATCATGGCGGCGTGCTGTTCCGGTTCGTGTTTGGCCAGCACCTTTGCCGCAGGACCGGCGTAGCGGTTCAGGGTATAGATCAGCAGGCGTCGGTCGTACACCGCGTTCTCAAACTCCGGCCCCATTTCCAGCGCGTCAAAGGGACAGGCCACAACGCAGGAGTTGCAAAAGGTGCAGCTGTCCATGCGCCACACATAGCGATCCAGTTCCTTTTTACCCGTGACCTCGCCCTTGCGGGTGGTGAGGATAATGGAGTTGTTGGGGCAGATGCGTTCGCAGATGCCGCAGCCGGTACAGTTGTGCCAGCCTTTGTCATCGTACTTCAGCTTCAGGGAAGCCCGGAAGCGTTCCGCCAGTTTCAGGGTGTCGCGGTTTTCCGGATACTGGCTGGTTACCACGGTTTTGGGTCGGGCAAAGTACCCCAGGGTCAGCTTCATGCCGCGCCCCAGTTCCTTGAGGGAAAACCCCACGTCCCGGGCTGTGTCGTGCCGCTTCAGCCGGGGCACGGTGACCGTGGACACCGCAACGCCGCCGACGGTGCCGCTTCCTTTTTTCATATCTTTGGTATCAAGCAGTCCCATGTGCGCCTCCGTATCGCGCTTAGGGGAAGAAATAGAAGTTGAACAGCACCAGCACCGCGCCCAAAAGCAGGTTCGCAAACCCGATGGGGAGCATGATTTTCCACTCAAGGTGCATAAGCTGATCCACACGAAGCCGCGGGAAGGTCCAGCGCAGCCACATAATAATGAAGATGATCACAAAGGTTTTGCCAAGGAACCATGCAACCGGTGGGATGATATCCATGGCATGATTAAACCCGGCAAAGTCACCGATGTGCAGCGGCATCCAGCCACCCAAAAACAGGGTAACGGTGATGGCGGCAACGGTGAAAATATTGATGAACTCCGCAAGGAAGAAAAAGGCAAAACGCATACCGGAGTATTCGGTGTTAAAGCCGCCGGTAAGTTCGCTTTCACCCTCGGGGATATCAAAGGGGGTGCGGTTGATTTCCGCCACCGAGGCGATGAGGAACAGGATGAATCCCACCAGGCCCACCACCGGGGCCCGCCAGATCCACCATCCGGCTTCCTGACTCTGCACGATACCGGAGAGCGACAGTGTGCCGCTGAACAGCACCATCACCATAATGGCCAGGGTTGCGGAAATCTCGTAAGAGATAATCTGGGCGCCGGCCCGCATACCGCCAAGCAACGACCATTTATTGTTGCTTGCCCAGCCGCCCAGCAGAATACCCAGCACGCCAAAACCGGTAATGGCGGTGACAAACAGCACGCCGATGTTCAGATCTACGATCTGCAACGTGGGGCTGTAAGGGATAATCATCAGCACCAGCACCGTGGCGGTCAACGACAGGAAGGGAGCAACCAGGTGCATCAGCTGATCCGCGTCCCGGGGGATGATATCTTCCTTTAAAAGGAGCTTTACGGTATCGGCAACGGTCTGGAAAATCCCGTGGGGGCCAACCCGCATGGGGCCAAGGCGGCACTGGAAATGTCCCGCAACTTTACGCTCCATATAGATGAGGCTCATGCCTAAAAAGGCGATCAGCCCAGCCACCGCCAGCACTGCCAGAAGCAGGTACAGCGCGGTCATCCACAGGTTGGTGTTCACCGCTTCAAGGGCCCGGTCCGCCACGGTAAGCACTTTGAAGGTTTTCGGTCCGGGGCCACCGGCGCTTGCCAGAATATGTACAAAATTCATGGCGTCACCTCATCGGTCGATATCGGGAATCACCAGATCCAGCGTGGACTGGATGGCAATGATGTCGGCGATACGCCAACCCACCGCCAACTTGGTGACGACCCACAGGTTGTTGAAGTTGGGACTGCGCAGATGAATGCGGTAGGGCTTGTCGGTTCCGTCGCCCACCAGAGTCACGCCCAACACGCCCCGGGCGGTTTCCAGATGATCGTAATAGGTACCGGCGGGAATCTTGATTCTGCCGCCGTACTTCACCGTCTGAATATCGCCCTCGGGAATATTGTCGATCAACTGCTCGATGATACGAATGGACTGGCGCATTTCTTCCATGCGTACATAGTAGCGATCCCAGTTGTCGCCCACGCTGCCCACCGGCACATCGAAGTCCACCTTGTCGTACACGCCGTAGGGCTCGGTTTTGCGCAGATCCCAGGGAACGCCGCTGGCCCGCAGCACCGGTCCGGTACAGCCGTATCCAATGGCGTCTTTGCCGGAAAGAATGCCGATGTTCCGCAGGCGCTCCTGCAAAATCACGTTGCCGCTGAGCAGCACGTCGTATTCATCGATCATCTTTTTCATGTAGGGCAGCACTTCTTTGGTCTGCCGCACGAAATCCGGGTGCAGATCGGACATCACCCCGCCGGGGATGATGTAGTTCATGGTCAGCCGGGCGCCGATGGTTTCCTCAAGAATTTTTCCAATGACTTCACGTTCGCGGAAACCATAGAGAAAGGCGGTAAAGGCCCCAAGGTCCATGCCCAGAACACCCCACCACAGAGCATGGCTTTGCAGCCGCATCAGCTCGGCCATGATGGTGCGGATATACTGTGCCCGCTGGGTTACCTCGATACCTGCGGCTTTTTCCACTGCCTTGGACACCGCCCAGTTGTTCATCAGGGCGGAAAGATAATCCATACGGTCCGTCAGATGAATAAACTGCAGACTGGTGAGGTTTTCACCCATCTTTTCCAGACCGCGATGCACAAAGCCCGGCACCGGAATCACCTCGCGGATGGTTTCGCCGTCCATGCGCAGAATAATGCGCAGCGATCCGTGGGCAATGGGATGCTGCGGTCCCATGTTGATGAGATATTCCTGGGTTTGCAACGAACTGTCCGCCCCGGTTGGGGGGCTGATTCTATCGTGAAGCGTGTGTACTGTTACCGTCATTTTGAACGCTCCAGCATGTCTTCGTCGGTGTAATCCTTGCGCAGGGGAAAGCCCTGCCAGTCGTCTTCCAAAAACAGCCGCCGCAGATCCGGGTGGTTGTCGTACAACACGCCCATCAGGTCGTAGGCTTCCCGTTCCTGCCACTGGGCAATGGGCCACAGGTCGCAGACCGTGGGCACCACGGGGTTATCCCGGGGAACCTTGGCGCTGACCTGCACATACTGTCCGTGCAGGGTGGAGAACAACTGGTAGATCACCTCGATGTCGCCGTCTGTGTGCCAGTCAATGGCAGTGTGATCCAGCAGCATGTCAAAGGCAAAGGCCTGGTCGTCCCGCAATGTCTGCATCAGTCCATGCAGACGATCCACCGGCACCATCACCGCCGGGCGGTCGGCATCGGGGCGTTCTTCCGCCGCAGGCTCAATGCGCCGGATATCCTCTATTTGTGTGAGTCCTGCCATTGCTGTACCTTTTTGGCCCATATTTTTTCGTCGGCTTCTTTCTGCACGTCCACCACGTTGGCGTCGGTCAAAAGAGCCTGCATTTCCGTGTCCATTTCATCGATGGTAAGCCCCTGGGGAAGGCGGGCCAGCACCGGCTTGCGACGGATACCCGGCTCCCGGATGGTGGTGCCTTCCTTGATCATTTTTTGCAGGGTCAACAGCCCGTAGAAAAATGCCTCGGGCCTGGGGGG
>Ga0209475_10002099_pt1 | contig 21358 bp, 13 predicted proteins | sample tdDd471_FD_187128 | JGI IMG/M metagenome (GOLD analysis project Ga0209475, IMG submission 187128) | Marine sediment microbial communities from the Atlantic coast under amendment with organic carbon and nitrate - tdDd47.1 (SPAdes)... | ecosystem: Environmental > Aquatic > Marine > Coastal >... | reverse complement strand
AGGGTCACCTCGGAGACACCCGCCCGGCTGACCGAATGGATGGTGGTCAGGCCACGCAGGACGCCCACCACTTCCTCCACCGGGCGCGTCACCAGGTTCTCGACCTCTTGAGGCGCGGTGTCGGGAAACTCGGTCTGGACCACGAGGGTGGGGTAGCTGATATCGGGCAGGAGTTCGAGGGACAATCGTTGCAAGGCGACCCAACCGAAGGCCACCACGGCAATGACCGCCATGGTCACCGACACCGGTCGGCGAACCGAGAGATCGATGATACCGCGCATCAGGCCGGGCCTTCCAGGATCTTCAACGGCTGGTTGTTCTTGAGCGATCGCTGCCCCTTGATCACGACCCGATCCCCGGGAACGACCCCTTCCATGATCTGGGCGTGGTCGTTGTCGGTGAAGCCCACGGTGACCACTCGACGCTCGGCGTGGACCTCGTCCTCCCCGGCCACGACGTAGAGCACCGACTCACCCTTCTCGGTCACCACGGCCGTGCGGGGCACGAGGATGGCCTGGGGCCGATGTTCGGTGACGATGCGCACCTCGGCAAAATCGCCAGGCCGGGTGCCGGCAGGATAATCGGCCACCTCCACGGTCACCTTGATGGTGCCGCTGGCCGGATCGATCACCGGGCTGATCAAGGTGATCAAGCCGGTGAGCTGCTTGCGGGAGCTGTCGAGGACCAGTTCCACGGTCTGGTCGAGCTCCAGTTGACGGAACTCACGGCTGGGGACATGGACACGCGCCAGCAAGGGCGTCATGCTCACCAGTTTGAAAAGGGGCGTGTTCATGTTCACTGTCTGGCCGGGATCCACCAGGCGTTCGGTGACGACACCGGCGAAGGGGGCGGTCACCTTGAGGTAGGACAGGTTCAGCCGAGCCAGGCCCTCGTCGGCCTCGGCACTGGCGAGGTCGGCTCGGGCCGTCTCGTATTCCTGTTCGGAGGCCAGCTCTTCGCGTCGCATTTCCTCGAGGCGATCGTAAGCGGAGCGCAGTTGCTGGGTGCGGGCTTCGGCCTGCTCGAGGTAGTAGCGGTACTGGTCATTCTCGATGCGCAGCAGGGCATCACCGGCCTGGACCATGTCACCTTCCTCGGCCTGAAGCACCGCCACCACGCCTTCGGCACGGGCCAGCACCTCGGCTTGCTTCTCAGCCTCGAGGCTCGCCGTGGCGCGATAATAGCTCGCAATGGGACCGCTCTCGACCATGGTCACCGCCACCGGGGCCGCCGGGAGGTTGTTTTGCTTGGTCTGGGCGGCACCGGGCCCCTGGCCGGTTTCTTGAGTGACCGGGGTGTCACCACCACAACCAACGACGAGCAGGAGTGTGAGCAGGAAGATGAGCGTGCGCATGGACTGCCTCTCGGATACAGCGTCAGGGCTTTCGAGGATTTCACAGAATATCGCCTACGATGAAGATCTCGCCAAGGTTCGCAATTATTGCCCCCTCAACTGCAAGCTGTAAGCCGCCCAACTGAAGGGATGTCGAACCTGCCCATCAAGACCAATCAGCGCCTGACGTTGGACCTCGGAGAAGGTCGCCACCACCGAATCCTGGTAGGAATCCAGGAAAGCCCGGGGAATGGCACCAGCTGATTTATCCCTGACCCGCCAGTGGGTCTGGATGACAGCGCCCGCCCCCGCGTCGAGGAAAGCATTGCCCAGGCTAGGAGCGCTGGCACGACCGGACACATAGGGCGCCCCGCTGGCGCAGCTGGCCAGGATCACCAGCCCACAATTCGAGAGGTCGGCGCCACGAATAACTCCGATATCGAGATATGGCGTGGCCAGGGCCGCTGACCCCTCCGGGCCGGGACTCAAGGGCAAAAAAGTGATGTAGGGCGATTCGGGGCTACGAACTGTGTGGCAGGCGAAATAGAGAATCCCGGCTTGCTCCCAAGAAGCAGACAAGCCGGCCAGCGTGGCCTCGTCCCCTCGCAAGACCTTCAACGTCGGGAAGACCGCCTGAGCCTGGGCCACCTCCTCCTCCACATCCAGCATGGTGAGGCCGGGATGACGGCGGCGCAAGCGAGGTGCCACCGTGGGTTCAGCGACGAGCAGAGCCGGGTCAGACTTCCTGACCGCAACGCCCGCACCGGCATCCCGGCACGAGGCGAGATCAATGTCCTGGATCAAGGGGCGGTATCCGGGGCCGACCTCGAGGTCGAGGATCGCGAAGGGCACCAGGGACAGCGCCCCATCTCCCGAAACCAGCAGGGCCGAGGGCCGGGGGCCGGCAAGCACGCTGGAAGGCAATAACTGGTTGGCCAGAGACTCGGCCATCTCGCCGAGCAGGGGCGTGATCGGCGCCTCCTGGTCGCCGGGGTCGCGGGACAGCTGGGCCAGGAATGCCTCCACTTCTTGATGCATATCCGACGGATGAAGAGCCAGGGTGTCGCAAACCACCTGGCCCTGATCCACCGTCCAGCGGATCAGATCGTCCGATGTCTCGGCGAACAGGAGATGCATGGTCCCGGTGAACATCCCCTGCTGGGCCGTGTGGGCCAGATCCCGGGCCAGGCCTCCGGTGTCAGTGGTGAACCGGGCCGGCACCTCACCGCGCCCCAGCCAGGCCGGCAAACGTCGCCAGAGCAACTCCAGGCCATAAGAGGTGACCGGATCGGTGGACAGGATCTCACGCATGGCCTGCTGGAGCAGTCGGTTTCGTTGGAGTTCGAGATAGGCCATACTGCTGGCGTCGCTGTCGGTAATGTTGTTGGCCAACAAGGAAAGTGCGTCCTGCAGGTGCTCATGAGCGGAGGGGTCGCCAAGACGATGACCCAGACAGGCCTGCAGAGCCAGGGCATCCAGGCGCAGGTCTCCGACCCACCCGGGGCGTTCGGCGGCGACCATCTCGAAGCGGGCCAGGGCCGAGGCCACCTCCTCCAGATCGCCGAGGGCCAGACGAGCTTCGGCGCTGGACAGCAGCAGATTGAGAACACCTGGCTGGTCTCGAGCCTCGCTGGAGGCCAGGGCTTCGGGCAGGATGGCCAGGGCCAGATCAGGCCGCCCGACCATGAGCAGGGCCCGGACCTGGCGGTCATGAATGTATGCTTCCTCGGCAAAAGGCTGACTACGGGCCAAATCCACGAGGTCGGGATAGCCCTCCACAGCCTCCTCCACTCGACCGGCGTGGATCAGGGTCCGGAGCTGAAGCTCTTGCAGGCGCAGTCCTTCACGCTGAACCATGAGAGGGTCGGCGCCCACCGCCTCGGCCTCCCGCAGCATGCCCTCGGCCCGGGGGACCAGATTGGCCACCTGGCGCCAATCCTCAAGACCGGCATGGAATCGGGTCAGGTAGACCAGGTAGGGCAGCCCCTGCCAGGCCTGTCCCAGGTCCTCGCAAACAGCCACGGCTTCTTCCATGAGTTCGAGGGCCTGGGTGAACGCCCCCCGGCGACGAGCATGGATGCCCGCCACGGTGAGGGATCGACCGGCTCGGGCAGCCAGCCGGGTGCGACGCGCCAGATCGTAGGACTCCATGAGATAGGCCTCGCCGGCCGGGTCGTTGCTCACCAGGGCGAAGAGCGCCAGGCTGTTGAGGGCATCACAGATCTCGGCCTTGAGATCCCAGCGCCGCGCGTCCTCGAGGACAGCGGCAAAACCCGCCCGAGCCTCGGGAATTTTTCCCAGCTTGAGCAGGACGTTGGCCCGATTGTAGGCCGTGCGGACCGTGCCGATGGGATAGTCGGCAGCGCGAAAAACCGACTCATGGTCGGCCAGAAGGACGGCCAGTGAATCGGGTGACAGATCACCATTGGCCAGGTCGGCCTCCATGACCTGCAGACGATGGGCCAGGGCTGGATCGCCGGCGGCCCAGAAGGCGGCGTCATCCCGGTACTCGGTCAGGTCGAAGGCAACTGCCAGCGCCTCGCCCCAGCGGGCCAGAGCCGGGACGATGACGCGCTCTTCAGTGACACCGGCCCGGAGATGGCCATAGATCCGCATGGATGACCAGGTGCCCAGGTCATGAGCCAGGTCGACAGGGGTCATGGTCGTTTCGTGACCATGGAGCACGGCGATCACGGCAGCAGATTCGTCGGGGAGCAGCCGGGAGACCGGATCGGCGGGGCGACCAAGCCAGCGGATGAGCGGGACGAGCAGCGCGAGACCCACGATGAGCAGCATGAGTTGGCGATAACGCATGGCATGAGTTTATGAAGTCCCAGTGCCAATGAAAAGCATCATTGAGTTTTACCACGAAGATTGTTGATGAGCAGGTGGATAATGGTAGGATGCCGCCCATGTCCAAAGCGATGCACCAAGACGATCTGGACCTGGTGGACGCCGTTCTCCGTGGTGAAATCGATGCCTGGCACCGATTCATCGACGAGAAGAGCGGTGTCGTCATTGCCGTGCTGCGCCGCTACCTCTTCGATGAAGACGAGCTACGCACCGTCTATGTGGACGTGCTCAGCAAGCTGCGAAAAAGCCAGCTCGCCACCTATGAGGGACGATCCGCCCTGACCACCTGGCTCACTCTGGTGGCCCGGGGAGCCGCCGCCGACCATCTCCGTGCCCGATTCGGCCGTCGTGAAGAGCCCGCCGGATTGGCCGACCTCCCTCCTCGGTCCCGTACCGTCTACCAGCTTTATTACATCGAAGGACTAGCCTTTGAGGATGTCCGCATGCGTGTGGAACTCGAGCCGGACGAGAGCCTGGTCGAGGTCCTGGCCGAGATCGAGGACAAGCTGACCAACCGCACCTTGCGTCGCATCGCCTGGGACCTGCACGCCACCTCGGTGGGCGGCACCACGGGCCGATTGCTGGAGTACCTGGAGGTCACCGGCGAGGACATGCAACGCCAGGGGCGCGAACTCGAGCCCGACGCCCTGCTGATCCGAAAAGAAGCCCAGCGAACCCTGAAAAGAATCCGGGAGCTCATGGCCGATCTGCCGGCCGAGGAGCGCCAGGTCCTGGAATTACGATTCGACGAGGGTTGGACTGCCGACCGCATCGCCGAGGAAATGGCACTGCCCGGCCGCCGCCGGGTCTACACCATCGCTGATCGTGCACTGGCCCGTTTACGCCGCTGGATGGGCATGGTCAGTTTGCTGATCTTTTTTTTCCGGTAACGAATTCCCTCCCGCCGACCAATGGCATCGTGTGGGATTGGGAGACCGACCAATACAGGAGGCGGGGACCGTGACAACGGCCCGGAACGAACATCCCGACTGGAACGACCTGGCCGCTCTGGCCGAGGGCGCCGATCTACCGCATGCCGACGACCTGCATCGTCATCTCGCCGGTTGCCGCCAATGCGCGGCCGCTCATGCCGAGATCGTGCGCATCGCTCTGCACCCGGAGCACCTGGTGGTGCCGGCCGACCTGCGCCAGGCCGCCATGGCCGCTGGGCCGGCTTCTGTCCGTTCCCGTTCGTCTCGCCCCCGCCTGCTGCCGGCCTTCGCCGCCACCACCGCCCTGGCCGCCGCCGTGGTCTTCATGGTCCAGATGGGCAACGACCAAGGTCATCCAGCCATCCAGGCAGCCCTCCTCCAGCAGACCCCATCCGGATTGGTCCTGCCCGGCCTGATCCCCGACGCCACCTCGGCCAGCATCGTCTACCGAGATGCCGGATCCGCTGAAATCGGGCCGGAATTGCAGACCCTCGCCGCTGAATATCGTCATGACCAGAATGTCGACACGGCCTTCTGGCTGGGCAGCGGCTACCTGGCCGCCGGGCGTCTCGAGGCTGCTGCCGACCTCATGCGCGAGGCCCGCCGGCTTCATCCCGACGTCTCCCGCCTGATCATCGTGGAAGCCGTGGCTGCCTATCGCCGCAGCCGCCTCGACCTCGCCGAGACACTCCTCCGCCAGGTCCTCGAAGCCGACCCGGGCCATGCGGTCGCTCGCTACAATCTGGCCCTGGTCCTCAGCGAGTCCGGCCAGCTCGAGGAAGCCCATATCCTGCTCGACGGTGGAAACTGGTCCGGCGAGCAGGACCTCCACCGCCATGCCCGCGCCCTCCGCGATACCCTGCACTAGCTCTCGGCCTGCCCTTGGGTTAAGCTCCTCCGGCTCAAGTCGTCGTTCCCTGCCCGGAGGTTCTTCATGCGTCGCCTGCTCCTGATCCTGTTCCTGCTTGCCCTCTCGCTACCTTGCTTGGCCGCAGACGGACCCGGCGACGAACTCGACTCTATCATGAAGACCCTGGAGGGCCGACGCCACACCCTGGATGTCCTGCACAAGAAGATCGACGACATCCTGTGGTTCGAGCGAGTGGGCGACATGGCGGCCATCGACAAGGTCCGGCTCTGGGGTCCCCCGCGCTGGAAGGAAGAGAGCGACACCGCCATCGGCGCCGGCCAGCCGCTCAAGTTCTGGGCCTACGTCTTCATTCCCAACGACCTCGACCGTTCGGCCAAGGCGCCCCTGGTCGTCTTCCCCCATGGCGGGGTCCACGGCGATTTTACCACCTACTACACCCACATCGTGCGCGAGCTCCTGGCCCAGGGCTACGTCATCGTGGCCCCCGAATATCGCGGGTCCACCGGCTACGGCCGCGGCGTGTACGAGAACATCGACTACGGCGGCCTGGAGACCGAGGATGCCCACGCCTGCCGCCAGTACATGCTGGAGAACTACGATTTCGTGGACGACAACAGGGTCGGCATGCTGGGCTGGTCCCACGGCGGTCTCATCAGCCTCATGAACGTCTTCAACCACCCCGACGATTATGCCTGCGCCTACGCCGGCGTCCCGGTGTCCGACCTCATCGCCCGCCTCGGCTACCTGGGTGAGGACTACGCCGCCCTCTACTCTGCCGACTACCACATCGGTCAGACCATCGAGGAGAATATCGAGGAGTACAAGCGGCGCTCCCCGGCCTGGAACGCCGAGAAACTGCAGACCCCGCTCCTGGTCTTCTCCAACAAGGGCGACGAGGACGTGAACGTGCTCGAGGTCGAGCACCTGATCAAGGCGCTCAAGGCCGAGGACAAGGACTTCGAGTACGAGATCTTCGACATCGCCGGCGGGCACAGCTTCGATCGGCTGGACACCCGGGAGGCACAGGAAATCAGGTTGCGGATTTACCAGTTCTTGGCGAAATATCTGGAGCCGAATCACGAATTCGACAACGTGAAGGACCTGCACCAGGCAGGGTATCGCTAACCGAGCAGACACCATGCGCATCTTGATCGGCCTCCTCTCCCTGCTGCTGATACCCCTGTTCCTGGGTATCCCGCCCCACTTGCGCCACGACCCCTTCATCGGGCCGGTGGGTGACCGTTACCATGTGGGACTGTTCCTGGTGCTCGTCGTCCTGCTGAACCAGCGCGGTCCCCTGGCCGGAAAGCCCTGGCTGGTGGCCATCGCCACCCTGGTCCTGGGCGGCCTCACCGAGCTGATCCAGGAACTCGTGGGGCGGTCCGCCAGCTTCTGGGACTGGTACCAGGATGCCCTGGGTATCGGGCTTGGCCTCTGCATCGTCTTCTGGCGCCGACCCAGCCCACGCTGGCCCGTGATCACCATGGCCATCGTCTTGCTGGGACTGGTGGCCTGGCCCCTCCGTCACCTGCCTACGGCCGTGCGCGAGGGCCACGCAGCCCGTGACCGCTTCCCCTTGCTCGACGATTTCGAGTCCCCCGACGCCCTGGTTCTTTGGCAAGGCAGCGACGGCGGCAACCTCGACCTCGCCATCAGCACGGATCGTGGCCAGACCCTGTCCATCACCCATGACGCCGACCGATCCTGGCCCGGAGCCCGCACCTTCCAGCTACCCTACGACTGGACCGGCCACCGGCTCCTTGAACTGGAGTGCCGTCTGGCCACGACCGGTCCCGAAAGCCAGCGCATCGGGATCCGACTGGATGACCGCGCCGCCCGCATGGACCGTGATTTCATGCGCCAGGCCTTCGAGGTCGATGGTCAATGGCGCACCCTCACCCTCCACCTGGACGAATTGCGCACCAATGACGACCGGCGTCCCCTGGCCCTGAAGGAGATCCGCTCTCTCACCATCTTCATGATCGAGCCCGAAGCCGGGGTGACCATCGAGGTGGACAACATCCGTTTGCGCCCGGGTGGTTGACGGATCATGCTCGGTCTGTTAGTTTGCTGGTGCTCCTTTAAACGAGGCCCGTGAGCCCGCAAGGATCCCATGAACGGCACGATGAAAAACAAGAAATCAGGCGACAACCCCTGCACCATTTAGTTGGTGCCATGGGGTGTTTTTTTGCCCTTTAATTGGCGTCAGAGAGCGCCAGAAGGAGACTCCGACATGAACAGCACCCTCGAGAACATCCCCCAGAGCGGTCTATTCCAGGCTCCCGGTCAGCCCGTCTCTCTCGAAAAGACCCTCGAGGTTCGCCGCATGCTCATCAATGAGCTTGAAGCCATGGTCGCTGACCACGGATTCCGCCTCGAGATCGGCGCTGACCCCGACGAGCGGATCCTCCGCCGCGACGACCTCACCCTGCCCTGGCTCTGCGATTTCATCGAGGCCGGCCTCAAGCGCGCCATCCGCCACCTGTCAGCCGACCTCATCGGCGGCTCCAACGTCACCCGGCTGGACAGCACCGTGAGCCACAGCCATCCCCGCCTGCCCTACCGCCGTGCCCTGCGCATCGTCAGCGGCCGCGGCTGGCGGCTGGCCCTGGGTGAGGACCTCTCCGAATCGGCTCAGGCCTCACTGGTCAGATTCTGTGGACTCCTGCCGGTCCAGGTCATCTCCCTGCCAGGACAGCCTCGGACCGCCAGCCTCGCCGCCAACCTCCAGGGAGTGTCCTATTTCCTGCCCCTGGCCGGTGAAGCTCTCCGTGGTGAATTGCCCTTGCCCGGCATCGAGGGTCCGGCAGTGTGCCGATTCCGCATCGATCGCCTGCTGCAATTCATCCTGGGACTGGGCGAGTGCCAGACCTTGAAGGCGGCCGCGCTGGGCATTTAACCGGCGAATGGGACTCAATACCAACCTGATCTGACCGATCTAGAGAATGGGAATATACCCTGCCCATGCTCTGGAGGAGTCATGTCCACCTCGGTTTCCAATGTCGGATCGCTCATCGCCGAACTCCTGGTCGATGAGGGACAGATATCCCGCGAACAGCTGGAATACGCGCTGCGGGTCCGGAACAAGCTCCCTGGCCAGCGCCCCCTGGTGTCCGTGCTCCAGGAGCTCGGCTACATCGACCAGCAACAGGTTCGCGAGACCCTGCAGACTCGTCGCCTCGACATCCGTCTCGGCGATCTGCTCTTCGAGCTGGGCACACTCAGCGAGAGCGACCTGCAATCGGCCCTGGCGCTGCACAAAGGTACGCCCGGCACCAAGCTCGGCACCATCCTCGTGGAAAACGGGTTCCTGAGCGAAGAAGCGTTACTGGAAGTCATCGCCGTCCAGCTCGGCATCCCCTACCTTCGCACCGATCGCCTGCTCTACGACGAGCGCGTCGTGGTCCAGATGCATCCCGGCACCCTGCGTAAACAGCGGTGCGTGCCCATTCGTGACGACTCCGGCGCCCTGCTCCTGGTCTTCGAGGACCCTCTGTCGGCCCCACCCCAGGAGCATCTCCAGAAGATGGTGCCCGGCAAGTTCAGCCTGGCCATCGCCCGACGGCACGCCATCGAGGACGCCCTGCACCGCATGACCGAGTCGCGGCAGAAACGGATCGAGGTCAGCGAGAACCAGGTGGTCCGCAAGGTCGACGAGCTCATCTCGACAGCCCTGGCCGACGGCGTCAGCGACATCCACCTGGAGCCCCTGAAAGACCGTATCCGGGTTCGCATGCGGCAGGACGGTGTCCTGATACCCCGTGAAGACCTGCCCCTGGACATGGCCCGCCCCCTGGTGAGCCGCATCAAGATCATGGCCGGCGCCGACATCGCCGAACGCCGCCGGCACCAGGATGGTCGCATCCTCTACGAGAAGGACGGCGACAAGGTCGACCTGCGCGTGAACTGCTACGCCACCGTGTTCGGCGAGAAGACCGTGCTGCGCCTGCTGAACAACCGCAGCAGTCTGCTGGACGTCTCCGAGGTCGGCATGCTGCCCCGCACCCTGGAGCGCTTCAAGGAAGATGTCCTGGACGTGCCCAGCGGCGTGACCCTGGTCACCGGCCCCACCGGCTCGGGCAAGACCACCACCCTCTACGGGTCCATCAACTATCTCAACGATCCCAATACCAGCATCATCACCGCCGAGGATCCCGTGGAGTACGTGATCGAGGGCATCAACCAGTGCTCCATCAACGCCAAGATCGGCATCACCTACGAGGAGACCCTGCGCCACATCGTACGGCAGGATCCCGACGTGATCGTCATCGGCGAGATCCGCGACAAGTTCTCGGCCGACACCGCCATCCAGGCCGCCCTCACCGGCCACAAGGTGCTGACCACCTTCCATACCGAGGACGCCATCGGCGGACTGCTCCGCCTGCTGCACATGGACATCGAGGCCTTCCTCATCTCCTCCACCGTGGTCTGCGTGGTGGCCCAGCGACTGCTGCGCCGGGTGTGTGTCGAGTGCGGCGAAGAACATCCCCTGGTTCCCGACGAGATCCGGCGGCTGGGCTACAATCCGGCCGAGCTCAAGAGCCTGGTCTTCCGTCGCGGCAAGGGTTGCGCCGCCTGCAATTTCCTGGGCTACAAGGGCCGCGTCGGGGTCTTCGAGATCCTGGTGCTCAACGAGGCCGTGCGCGATGCGCTGATCAATCGCAAGACCAGCCACGAGATCCGCCGGATCTGTGCCGAAAGCACCGGCCTGGTGACCCTGCTCGAGGACGGCATCGTCAAGGCCGCCCAGGGGCAGACCTCCTTCGATGAAATCATCCGAACCTTGCCACGCTTCGACAAGCCTCGCCCCCTTGCCGAGTTACACCGTCTTCTGGGAGTCCGTTCATGAGCGAGAATCTTTCCCTTCTCGAGATGATCGAGCAGGCCATCACCACCGACCAGGTGTCCTTGCCGGCCCGGAGCGAGACGGCCACCCAGCTCCAGCAAGTGCTGAGTGATTGCGACTATGACATCGAGAAGATCCTGGAGCTCATCGAGTCCGACCAGGCCCTGACAGCCGAGGTCTTGCGCGTCTCCAACAGCCCGTTCTATGGAGGGCTGTCCGAGGTCACGACGGTACGTCAGGCCGTGGTCCGCATCGGCGGGCCCGAAGTGGTACGCCTGGCCATGGCCGCCACCGAGAAGAAGAGCTACCAGGTCCAGAACAAGGAACTCGCCGACTACATGCCCGACCTGTGGGAACACTCCCTGGGCGTGGCCATGGCGGCCAAGTGGCTGGCCAAGAAACTGGGGTACGTGGAGCTGGAGAACGAGGTGTTCATCGCCGGTCTGCTGCACGACGTGGGCAAGCTGCTCCTGATCCGGGTTTGTGACGACCTCATGAGTAGCGGTCAGGTGACACGCAATATCCCTGGCTCCCTGATCCTCGAGATCCTAGAGGCCGGGCATTGCAAGCACGGTGCCTCCCTTCTCGAGCATTGGAGCCTTCCCGAAGACTACCGCCACGTGGTCCGCCATCATCACGACGAAGTGGTCGATGATGGGTTGACGCTGTTGCTGCTGGTTCGCCTGGCCGACCTGGCCTGCCGCAGCCTGGGAGTGGGTATGCACCGGGATGAGTCCCTGAATCTGAGTGCCACCGAGGAATCTCATATTCTGGGTGCCAAGGAGATCCTGTTGGCGGAACTGACGATCATGCTTGAAGATAGCTTCACGCTGGCCTAACCTGAATCGGTGTCCGGATTGTTTTAGTCCGGACACCGGTTTTTTTTTGAAACCATTCCTGATCGAGAGCGTGTTTCCTACTAGTCTAGGCCATGTTGTATCCCCCAGTCTCGGGCCACACAATTTGAAAGGCAGCGCCATGAGCTACCTGAAGACGCGCGCCATGGTCACGGTACTTGCCATTCTCGTGACTGTTTCCGCCGCCAGCGCCGGCAACGTTTACCTCGGCATCACCATGGAAACGATCAGCAACAGCATGGCCACGGCCCTGGGGTTGGACGAGGGCCAGGGTGTGCTTCTCAATGAGGTTGTCGACGGCTCACCAGCCGATGACGCCGGCCTCAGGCAAGGCGATGTGATCATCGCCATCGACGGCCACCAGGTCAAAGGCATCTCCGGCCTCTCCAAGGCGCTGCATCATTTCGAGCCCGACGACGAGGTCACCATCACCGTGATGCGTGAAGGTCGGGAGCGCGAATTGAACGCCGTCCTGGGCGAGAAGAAGAAGAGCAAGACGTCCTTTTCCTGGACCAGCAACGATGATGACAGCGACGAGAGTCATAATGTCTGGCGCTGGGAGAACGAGGACGGCGAGCAGAAGTTCGTCATCGAGAGCATCGGATCCTCGGCTCTGGATCGCGGCTTCATGGGCATCGTGCCCGAGGACGTGGATGACGATGAGCCCCGCGGCGTGCGCATCGGCAGCCTGGTGGATGACGGCGCGGCTGAAGAAGCCGGACTCCGCGAAGGCGATGTGATCATCGCCCTGGGTGTCGAGAAGATCCGGGACCGCGAAGAGCTCCACGATTACCTCGAAGACACCGATCCGGGCGACGAGCTCGAAGTCACCATCATTCGTAACGGACGGACCATGGATTACACGGTGGAACTGGGCAAGATGTCCGGCGCCGCCCAGCTTGCCACGGGAATGCGGATCTTCACCTCGGGCCGCCACGAGGCCCCTGATTTCTACGAGTTCCACATGCCGGAAATCGAGCTTCGGTCCCTCGAGGAGGAATCCGAGGAGATCGAGGAGATGAAGGAACAACTCCAGGAGTTGAAGGAAGAGCTGGAGGAAATGCGCGAGGAACTGAACAAGAGGAAGTGATCCGGCCTCGTTGACATTCAAAGGGCCCTGCTCCATGAGAGCAGGGCCCTTTTCAATGCTATCCAGTTTCTCAGGCTACCCCGTCGTTCACCTCGAGCTTGGCCAACCAGCGCCGCAATCCGTCGACATACCGAGGTCCACCCTCGATGCAGGCCTGGGCATGGGTGCCGCGGATCTTCAGAAATTCACGAGAAGGGGCAGCACGCTGGAACAACCGTCGTCCCAGGGTGAAGGGAACCAGCTGATCATCGATGCTGTGCACGAAGAGCTTGGGACAGCGAATGCTTCCCACTCGATCTTCGGCTGCCAGACCGATGCGGATCAGTTGCCGAACGGGCAACCACCAGTACCGGCGCACGGCGACATCGGAGGCGCGGGTGAATCCGGCCTCGAGAACCAGCGCCGCCGGCCGGACCTCCAGGGCCAGATAAGTCGCCAGGCTCACGCCCATGCTCTCGGCCCCCACCAGGATGTGCTCAGCCCGGATTCCCTGATCAAGGTTGAGGTAATCCCAGGCCGTCCTCACGTCGATGTAGAGACCGTTCTCCCGGGGTCGGCCCTTGCTCTGCCCATACCCACGATAATCCACGGCCAGGATGTCGAAGCCCAGGCCATGCCAGAATGCGAGGGCCTCCACCCGGTCGCCCATGTTGGTGTTGGCTCCGTGGAGGAAGAGCAGGGTGAAGGGCGTGCCTGGAGCATCCAGGGGCGGGTCCACGATGCCGGGCAACCACCAGGCATTCAGATCTACTCCATCCGGGGTGGTGAGGGTCAGGTCTTCGTAGGCCAGATCCACATCGGCCGGCGTGGCGACCAGCCCGCGCTTGGGCTGGAAGAAGAGCCGGTCCTGGCGGGATGCGAAGAGAAGAGCCACGGCCAGATATCCAAAGCCGAGTACGAAAAGAATCACCAGCCAGGGTATCAAGGGTTCACCTCCGTCAGCCATTCGAGGTCCGGCCAGGTCCACAACAACCAGCAGCGCACCGGACGGTCGGGATAGAGGGCCTTCAGTGCCTCTCGGTAGGCGAGCAGCTGAGGACGATAATGCGTCACAAGGCCAGGTAAGTCACCCATTTCCGCACGGTTGGACTTGAAGTCCACAATGTCGACACGGTCGGGGCGGATCACCAGACGGTCGATGATTCCGGTCATCATGACCTCGCCTCGCCGATGAAGAACAGGAATCTCGCTGCGACCCTGGGCATCGAAGACCCAGGCCAGGTCGGGATGCTCGAAGGCGGCCCGGGCCTCGTCCCATTCGTCCTGGTGATCGTCCGGCGCTGCGGGCATGTGGCCCAGTAGGCAGGCGTGCTCGAGCCAGCGATGGATCCGGGTGCCGCGGAGAGTGGCCTCGTTGTCCCGGCTCGTGGCTGGAGTCGATGGACTCGAATGAGGAGCAGGCTCGGCCTCGAGCTGGGAGGGCTTGGCGAGCTGATACCGGGGCTTGATCACCGGGGGCGACCAGCGACGGGATCGTCGGGCGACCTGCTTCATCCGCGAGGCCAGGATCTCCGGCTCCGAATCCTCCTGCGGAACGGAAGGCTCGCGATCCTGGGTCAGATCCTCCGGCGTGGTCCAGACCTCAGGGTCTGGCTGGGCTTGCCGGAGCCAGCCCAGGAGGCTCTGCTTCGGCGCCCGCAGACCACGGCCACCGAGGACATAGAGGCGGTCACGCGCCCTGGTGAGGGCCACGTAGAGAATATGTGATTCCTCGGTCATGAGGCGAGCCACGGCGCGGTCGTGGGCCGGCGTCAGGGGGACGGACACCTGGCCTCCCGACCGTCGCTCGGGACCGACGCAACTCTCGCGGCGAAGATCGTGGAGCCAGGGGCCATCCTCGTGGGGCCGCCCCAGCAGGAGGTCTTCGGAGCGCTCCTTGAGCTGGGCGTCGGCATCGGCCAGGATCACCACCGATGCCTCCAGACCCTTGGAGCCATGAACGGTCATCACGCGGATCCGACCTCCACTCCCCTCGCCCGGCAAGGCCCCCTCTTCCTCGCCCCCGATCCTGGCCACCCGCTCCAGTTCGGCCACGAAATCGCGCAAGCTGCCCCCCCGCGCCTCGGCGGCCAGGGCCAGGTCCAGCAGGCGCAGGCAATTGAAACGAGCCTGCTCTCCACGGGCGATCTCGAACCGGCTCAGCACTTCACCTTCGCGATAGACCCGGCGCAGGAGGTCATGCAAGGGCAGCAGTCCGGCCAGCTTGAACCAGCCGTCCAGGACCTCGAAGCGTCCGGCCACCACCTCGCGGAGACTTCGCCGGCGTCCCTGACGGCGCGCGGTCAGCAGGGCCTGGACCTCGGCCTCGGGCAACCGCACCAGCGGGGAACGCAGCACCGTGGCGGCGGCCGCGTCATCGGCGGGATAGATGAGCCAGCGGAGCAGGGCCAGCAGATCCTGGACCTCGCGACTCCGGGCCAGCAGTCCTCGACCGGCCGGCACGAAGGGCAAACCCGCGCGTTGCAAGGCCGACTCGTAGGCGGCCAGGTGAGTCTTGGTCCGGGCCAGGATCAGGATGTCCGCAAATTCCAGCGGTCGGCCCTCGTCCTGGCGGGTCTCGGGATTCCAGGTCCAGGTGCCGGTGGAATCGGCCAGGATCTTCACCACGAGGTCGACCACGGCCCTGGCGGCGCGGTCGTGGCCGCTGTCCAGATCCTGGGGCAGGAAGGGCTCCACGAACATCACGGTCCCCGGCGCCACCGCGCGTGCGGCCTGCTGAGCGGCGGTGTCGGCCTCCTTGCCCAGATACCCGGCCAGAGGCTCGTTCCGGCAGACCGTGCCCACGGTCTCCACCAGTCGGGGCAGGCTGCGGAAGTTGGTGGGCAGGTTGAGCAGCGAGTCCTCGCCCACCCGCTCGGCGAACAGATGACGGGTGTCGTCGAAGATGGCCGGCTCGGCACCACGGAAACCGTAGATCGACTGCTTCACATCGCCCACCACGAAGGCCGTGCCGCCGGCCAGCGCCTCATCCACCAGGGGGTACAACAGATCCCACTGGTTGCGGTTGGTGTCCTGGAACTCATCGAGCAACAGGTGGTCCAGGCGCGCGTCGAGGCGGTAGTGAATGCGAGGACCATGCACCGGGTCGGTGAGCAGGCGGAGGGCCAGGTACTCGAGGTCCTGGAAGTCCACCACCCGGTCACGGCGCTTGGCCCGGGTGTAGAGGTCGAAGGCCCGCAGACCCTGCTCGAGCAGGGCGGCGTTGTGATCGAGGACCGCGGGGAGTTTCAGCAGGCCGAAGATTTTGAGCAGCGGCTCAACGGCGGAGGCAAAGGCCTCATCGCGTTCTTCTTTGGTGTCCTTCTTACCCTTGAAGGCACGGATCTTCTTGCCCTCTTCGACCAGGAGCAGGGACTGGAACGTCCTCACCACTTCCGGCAGCACGGAGGAGTCGCTGTCCAGAGAGACCGCGGCCTCCAGGGCCGTGGTTCGCAGGTCGTCTCGCTGGGTGATGAATCCCTTGGTGAATCCGAGATCCGCATCCTGAGCCTCGACCAGGTCGAGGCCGGGGCCGGCCAGGTCACGAAGGGCCTGGGACAGTTCGGGGGCCAGCAATGTCGGATCCAGTTCCGTGGCTCCAGCCCAGGGAGTATCGGCCAGCATGGAGGCCCGAAGGTCCTCCAGCATTCCCGGCAAGCAAGCGGCCAGCGGTCGACCGACGGCCGCTGCCAGAGAGGCCGGTGGAGGGCTGACACGGTCGGCCCAGCGCTGGAGATACACGCGTCGCTGGAAGAACGACGCCACCTTGCCCCGGGCCCCACCGGCCGTGGCCGCCAGAGAAGCATAGCGCGCGGCCCGCTCCGGATCCCTGGCGAGTTCCAGCTCGAGATGGTCGAGGGCCTCGGTGCGGTACTCCTCTTCTTGCCGGTCGTCGAGGACGTTGACCTGCGGATCGAGCCCAGCCTCGGCGGCGAACCGGCCCAGCACCTTCTGGCAGAAGGCGTGGACCGTATCGACACCCAGGCTGGTGGGGTCGGCCAGGAGGCTCTCGTGGAACCAGGCGGCCCGGGCCAATTCATCGGCACGGGGCTCACGGCCCAGGATGGTCGCCAGCGCCTCGCGGCGTTCGGCCGGGGGCGAGATGGCCAGACGGTGGGCCTGTTGCTGTAGCCGCGCGGCGATCTCGACGGTGGCCTTGCGCGTGAAGGTGATGGCCAGGATCGCCCGCGGATCGACCCCGGGACCGCTCAGGCACAGGCGCAGGAACCGGTCCACCAGGACCTTGGTCTTGCCCGACCCCGCCGAGGCCTCCAGAATCCTCGAACGTTCGGGATCGGCGGCCCGCTGCTGGATATCCCGGGCTCTGTTGACGGCCTCGCTCATGACACCCCCCTCCGACTCTCGGTGAGGAGAGAGGTCAAACGCGACGCCAGCGCCGGCGTCTGGTCGCGCTCCTCGAGACGACAGATGCCGAGGAACTCGCAAGTGCGGCAGGGAAGCTGGCCCTTGGTGTCCTCGTCCTGCCAGTCGGGCACCAGGGCGTAGGGTGTGTCGGGGTCGAGGATGGCCAGGGCCTGGTCCAGGATCGTGCGGACCCCGGTGACCAGTTCGTCGTCGCCGGACAGATGCTTCTTGGCCGGCAGACCGAGCTCCTCCTTGCGCAGCCCGTAGTAGCCGCCATGGTCCACGGGCAGCGGGCGGCCCACCTCGGGGACCCCACCCACTTCCACGGCCAGGGCATAGAGGGACACCTGGAGTTCGCGGCCATCCACCACGCGGCTGCGGCCCGGGCGCTGCCCCGTCTTGTAATCGATGACGGCGGCCCGGTCGGTGCCGTCGCGGCTGATGTCAACCCGGTCGATGATCCCGTTGAGGACCACGTCGGCGATGTCGGCCGGTAAAGCGGGGACCTCGTCATCACGCGAGGCGAGCCAATCATGGACCTGCTGCAGGGTGATCTCGAAGGGTGCCTCGAGGGCCAGCGGGCGCCACTCCCGGGTGCGGTCGATCTCGTGATCCACCAGGTCGGGAGCCAGGGTCAGCAACGACCGCTGGGCCACCGCCATGCCGGGCAGATCCTTGCCCCGCTCCTCGAAGACCGTGACGATCGCCTGCTGGAGCGAGGCCAGGGCGCGGTCGACTTCTCCGGCTGCCAGCGCCTTCACGCCATCACCATCGGGGACGAGCCACTGCTCCATGGCGCCGTGGGCCAGATTCCCTAGCTCCATGGGCGTGAACGATGCTTCCAGGGGCTCGGGAGCACGCAGCCCCAGGACATTGGCCAGGAGGAATCGGTACGGGCATTCACGATAGCGTTGCATGGCCGAGTGACTGAGCCTGCGGGGCGCCGTCACCTGGGGAGCCGGAATGGGCTCGGGTTCCCTACTGAACACCTGCTCGGCGGCCACGATCTCGTTGAGCGGAGCGTCCTGGCGGCGGTACAGCAGGGGCTCCGACGCCTCGGCCGGTGACTCAGGCGCCACCATGGCCAGGCGTTGCACCAGCGGCGACGGCAGGCTGGGCTGCCCGTCACGCTGCCGCGGCCAGGTGAAGACCGCCCTGGGCGCGACGTGCATCAGACGCAGGAAGAGCTCCGCATCCCGACCGCCACGAGCGCGCCAGTGATCAAGGTCGAGGGCGCGGCGAATGGTGTCGCCGAGCAGCAATGGACGGGGTAATCGGCCGGGAAAAACATCCTGACTCAGGCCGGCCACCACCAGCAGATCAGCCTGCTCGAGCCGCGCCTCCACCAGACCGACGAGACGCACGGGAAGGTGGCGCTGGCGATGGGGCCGGACCTCGTTGGCCGGGTCGGTCATGAGGTCACCGAGGGCGGAGCTCATGGCCGATAGCGGGGCGGGCGGCAAGACGGCCACCACCCTCTCCAACGAATCGAGGAGGTCGTTCAAGGCCCCGATGTCATCGTGGTCGGAGCGCGGATCGGGGTCGCCATCGAGGGGTCGTGTGCTGGCCACCTCTCCCCAGACGGTCCTCAGGGCCTTCAAGAAATCTGACCAGCTCACAGGGCCGGTGCCCAGCGCTGTCAGCGGTTCCCAGGCTGCCGCGATGAGGGTGACGAAATCGGCCAGCGACCATCCCTGGCGGCGTTCACCCTCCTTGGTATCGTTGGCCCGGGCCACCGACTCCAGCAACGCCAATCCCCGCCGTCCCTTTCCGCTGCTCCTGAGGGCGGCCTCCAGGAGCTGCACCCGGACAGCCTGGCCAGGCCGGCTGGACTGCAGATTGAGGCGGACATAGGGATGGGTGAGAACCTCGAACAACGGCGCGAAGGACCAGCCCGACACCACGGTACGAAGCAGATCGCGAAGAAGTCGACCGGCAGGCAGACCCGACAGGGGCCGACCTCGGGTGTCGTCCACATCGATACCGGCGTCACGAAGCTGACCGGCGAGGCGAGCAGCCAGTTCGAGGTCGGCCGTGGCGACCAGGATTTCGGGAACCGGATCGACATCTTCCAGGGCGGCGCACACCGTGGCGGCGACCACCCGGCTCTCCTGCTCCGGATCAGCGCACGATTGCAGGGTGAGGGCCCCACCCGCGGCCAGTTGCCCACGATGAGCTTCCAGTTCGGTCAATCGGGATGGTAAATCGTCTCCGGTAAACGTCGGTCCCACCAGCTCGCCGCCATCCAACCGGCTGACCAGGCGGGCGGCGGCCGTCAACGGGTGGGCGCTGCTGTGGTGGTCACGATACGTCGCCAGCAGCAGCCGACTGCGTGGATCGTCCGCGTGGATCGTGAGCCAATGCACAGGATCCAGTGATTGCAGGAGGCCCAGGGTCGCCTGGTCCACCTTGCCGAGATGCGCGGCCACCGTCTGGGCCGGAGGTTCACCGGGCCACTGCCTGGCGGCGCCGGCGAGGGCTTCGACCCGGATGTCCACATGATCCCGGGGCAGGACTTCCCGGAAATGTCGCCAACCGAGCCTGATGTGATCCAGATCGGACTGCAGGACCTCGTCGGCCCCATCATCGGCCAGGGCCAGGAGCGCCGCGTCATCCGATCCCTCGAGAATGTGGTCGACCTGCCCGGCCAGGCGAATCTCGTCGAAGAGCGACATCAGTTCGGCGGCCAGGCCCGGCGCAGCCTCGGGACGGTCACGCAGCCAGTCGAGATCGGCCAGGCGCGGGGCGAGCAACAGCGGCCGGAGGGCGGGATCAGGAACATTATCCGCGGCCAGGCCTAGAAGATCAGCGAGATGGTCGGCCAGACGGGTGGGCGTGGTCACCCGGGGAAGCAGGATCGCCTCCTGGTCGCCGGCCTCGATCAAGGCCAGGCCGAGTTGCTGGCAAGCCCGGGTCGAGGGCAGCAGGACCAGGGTGTCCGGCAGCTGCTCGGTCCCATGATCGAGGAGCCAGCGTGCCACCACCGGCAGCGCGGGTTCGCCCAGTGATAAGGGGTGATGAGACAGGGGCACGGCGGCTTCTCCAGGGGTAGAAACGGGTTGCCCAGCAGCCTACCACGCCCGCCGGATCAGGACACTGTTGAATTGACGGAAATCCCACGGTACAATGGGCTTTCAACCAGACGGAGCTGTCGACACCATGATCCACCCGGCCACCGTGCGCTTGATCCTGGGAGCTTGCCTCCTCAGCTTTCTGGCGCCCCCGAGTCAGGCCGACAACACCGGCCCCGTCCCCTATCTGGACATCGATTGCCACACGGCCTGGACCGTCCCCGGAGCCACCGACGATTACCTGCTGGGCGGCCTGCTGGTCGACGCCCGCTGGGACCAGGAGGGCAATCTCTGCTTCGTCGACTACAAGAACAAGGACCTCAAGGTCTTCTCCCACGACGGTGACTATCTGCGCACCTTGGGCCGCGAAGGCGAAGGCCCGGGCGAGAGCCTGGACGCCCGCCGCATGCTGATGGCCGACGACGGTCGCCTGGGCCTCTTGCAGGTCTTCCCGGCCCGCATCGTCTGGCTCCGGCCCGACGGCAATCCCGGCGGCAAGCTCACCATGGAGAACACCCTGGGCTCGTCGGGCGGCTACGTCGCCATGCCCCACGCCGTCCAGTACCACGACGGCATCATGGCCTACGTGTCGGTGGTGGCCCTCACCGCTGCCGGTTTCACCGAGAACCACTGGATCGCGCCCGCCAATCTGGACGGCACCTTCAGCGACCCCATCTACCACCGCACGCTGACCGAGCCACCCCGCAACGACCAGGACCATCTGGATGAGACCGACCTCTACGCCATCTGGGCCGCCCGCTGGGCTCCCGACGGCCGGGGCGGCGCCTGGGTCGCCACCGAGCGCGATGAGTACGTGATCGCCCATCACGCCGACGACGGCTCGATCCAGTCCACCATCGAGCGAGCCTACTCTCCGGTCCAGCGCGACTCCCTGGGCCGCCAGCGGGCCCTCGAGCAGCTCACCCGCAAGCGCTACAACCGCACCGAGATCGACCTCCGCGACACCGCCCCCGTGGTCAGCCGCCTCCGCCTCGCCGACAACGGCAACCTCTGGGTGGAACTCGACCTCGGCGGCCACGGCCCCCAGCCCGGCGTCATCGCTTACATCGACGAGTTCGCCCCCGACGGGACCTGGTTGCGCCAGCTCCGCCTGCACGGCGACTACGACCCCGAGGTCGACCGATTCCTCATGATTGACGA